>Ga0206971_10054_pt1 | contig 39921 bp, 31 predicted proteins | sample Alteio_BWOrgHeat_85_FD_152917 | JGI IMG/M metagenome (GOLD analysis project Ga0206971, IMG submission 152917) | Enriched cells from forest soil in Barre Woods Harvard Forest LTER site, Petersham, Massachusetts, United States -... | ecosystem: Environmental > Terrestrial > Soil > Temperate forest >...
CAATGTGGAAAGGGAGCCCGGGACGGGCGTCGCGGGTGCTGCTATGGTGCGGGATTTGGTTGACGTCGAAGGAGCCCACCCTCACAAACCGAGGGTGGGGCACCCGAGAGCCTTCTACCTTGAACGAGAAGCCGACTACCTCGAACAGGCGGGCTGAAGCGCCGCCCCTACAATTACGACACCGGACCCTTCCCCACTTTTCTTGAATCGTTGTGATTCTGTGGGATTTGAAAGTGTTTGTTTTCACAACGATTCAGAAGTCGATCATTCCATGGGGTTTACGGTTGCTTGCGTGGGCGCCTGTTGGGAGCGCGCACTCGAGAGCCGAGCCTCAAATTGAAGAACGGTGAAAAATGTGAAAGCTGGGTGTGATTTTTGCGCGTAGTTTTCTACGCGGTCAGGATACCACGCGCGATGGCGCGAAGTTTGATCGACCGAGGGTAATGCGAGTGCAAGTTGAAGATGCGGCGCGATTTATTTTTTTGAAAAAAATTTTCGCGAAATGATTCGAACGAGTGCGCAGCGCGGCACCCCGTAGAAAGAAAAGAAATCGAAAACTTTATGGCGACCCGGAACGGCGCGGTCGTGTGACTTTAAACCCCGCGATCTGGGAAGCGGCTACAGGGTGGTGACGGATACAACGTGCTGACGGAGACAGGGTGGTGGAATTGTCAGTTGGCGCCGAGGGATTGGAGGGAGAGGTGGATCAGGGCTTGGACGTGGGAGTTGGAGTCGGGGTCGGTTAGGTGTTGGGCGGCGGCGGCGCGGTAGGCGGCGATGGCTTGGTCTTTGCGGTTGAGCTTGTAGTAGAGGTCGCCGCGGATGAGGTGGAAGATGGGGTTGGTGGGATATTTTTCTTCGAGGGGACCGGAGACTTCGAGGGCTTGCTCGTATTTTTGATCGTAGTTGTGGAGGCTGATGGCGAGATAGAAGCGGGCTTCGACCGGTGTGAGTAGTCCCTCAGCGATCGCGTGGTTGAGTTGGCGGATGCCTTCCTGTTTGTTGCCACCGGGTATGCCCATGAAGAAGCGGAGCATCTTGGCCATCGAGGAAAGCGTGTCGGCGTAATAGTTGTAGAGGCCGAGACCGAAATCGGCGTCGGCGAGAGTCGGGTCGAGCGCTTCGGCGCGGATGAGGCGCTCGCGGGCGCGGACGCCGTAGCGGGCGGCGAGTTTCGTTTCTGCGCGCAGGCCGTAAAGGCGGGCGAAGAAGGCGTCGCCCATGCCGGCGTAGAAGTGCATGTAGGCGGTGGCTGGGGTGTCGCCGGAAGCGGCGATGTGATGTTCGGAGAGCTGGATGATTTTGGAGGCGAGGTCGAGATAGTGATCGTCTGCGGGGAGCTTGGCGCGACGGCGGGCGTAAGACATGCCGTATTTGTATTCGGCGGAGGTGCACCAGATTTTCCAGGAGAGCGCTTCTTCTTCGAGGAGGTAGCCGATGGGTTGGTCGGGCCGGTCCTGCTCGAGCTCGTGAGAGGAGTTGATGGCGCCTGCGAGGTCGCCGGAATAGATTTGCTCGAGGATGTTCTGGGCCAAGGGCTTGTAGTTGAGATTTTGAGCGGGCAAAGGGCGAGGCGAGAGGAGCACGGCCAGGAAGAGAAAGACGGCTAGGCGGGGAGCGGGGATCGGCATTGGTCGGCGTTTGGGTGTTTGATTTGCGGTGATGGCGAAATGGTTGTTCTGGTTTTTCGTCGCGACCTCAAAGGCGGCGCGGGAGCGCCGCACTCCATATAAGCGGCGGGGCGGGCGGCGCCGAGTACATATTGATGCAGCTTGGCGCGGGCGTCGAGGGCGCATTAGGTCGGGCGGCGCGCATTTGTTATTCTCGCGGGCGCGATGGCCTCGGGACAAAATGATGCGGCAAGCGAGAAACGCGGGAGCGGGGAGCTTGAGCGCGGGCTAGGGCTGAAAGAAGCAGTTTCTCTCAACATGATCGAAATGGTCGGGGTCGGACCATTCGTCGTGATTCCACTGGTGATTAAAGCGATGGGCGGGCCACAGTGCCTGGTGGCATGGGCTGCGGGAGCGTTGCTGGCGCTGCTGGACGGATTCGTGTGGTCGGAGCTGGGAGCGGCGATGCCGCTGGCGGGCGGCAGCTACGTGTTTTTGCGCGAGGCCTATGGGCCGGGGCGCATGGGCCGGATGATGTCGTTTTTGTTAGTGTGGCAGACGCTGATTCAGGCGCCGTTGTCGCTGGCGTCGGGTGCGATTGGATTTTCGCAGTATGCGTCGTATTTATATCCGCTGGGAAAATATGGAGAGAAGGCGCTGTCCGGCGGGCTGGTGCTCGTGCTTATCGTTTTGTTGTATCGACGGATCGCGTCGATCGGGCGAATCTCATTGTTTTTGTGGGCGGGAGTGATCGGGACGATTCTGTGGTTGATCTGGGGCGGTGTAACGCACTTCCAGCCAAAACTCGTCTTTACGTATGAGCCGGGGGCGTGGAATCTGTCGTGGTTGTTTTTCGCGACGCTGGGCTCGGCGACGGTGAATACGATCTACACGTATTGGGGCTACTACAACATTTGTCATTTAGGTGGGGAGATTCGCGATCCGCAGAAAAATATTCCGCGCGGGATTTTTCTGTCGATCATCGGGATCGCGGTGCTGTATCTGGTGATGCAGACGAGCATTTTGGGAGTGCTGCCGTGGCAGCAGGCGCAGGACTCACCGTTTATCGTGAGCGCGTTCATCGAGAAGCTGTACGGCGGCGGCGCGGCGAAGTTTGCGACGGCGATGATTTTGTGGATCGCGTTCGCATCGTTGTTTTCGTCGCTGCTGGGATATTCGCGCGTGCCGTATTCGGCGGCACTAGATGGGAATTTTTTCAGCGTGTTCGGGCGCCTCCATCCGAAGAAACGATTTCCCCATGTGTCCCTGCTGTTTCTGGGCGCGCTGACGTTCGTGTTTGCGCTGCTCTTTAAATTGAGAACGGTGATCGCGGCGGTGCTGGCGATGCGGCTGATCATTCAATTTATCGGGCAGGCGGTGGGAGTTGTGCTCCTGCGCCGGCGTTGGCCGGCGGAAAAGTTGCCGTTTAAAATGTGGCTGTATCCGTTGCCGGTAATACTGACGATTTTGGGATGGATCTGGCTTTTCCTGCGGACGGGGAAAGCTGTCTGGTGGGGGCTCTTCGTGATTATTTTGGGACTAACGATTTATCTGGTGAGATCGAAGATGCGGCGGGAGTGGCCCTTTTTGCCGGCGAGCGGCGAGGCGGCGCGATGAGCCGACGCGGACGCTGGCGCGACGAGTGGATTTACACGTTGGGTGGCGTTCTGGTTGTAGTGGCGGCTTTCGCGTTTTGGGCCGGAGCCGGGACGAAGCTGGTGCGGGCGCAATTTTCGCCGGCTGCGGGGACCGGGCCGGGGCTGCCGGAGACGACTGAGGCGATCGACGCGGCGCGGGTGACGACGCGCATCCTTTATATAGATGCGCATCCGGACGATGAGTCGGCGGCGGTGCTGACGTATCTTGCGCGCGGGTTGCATGCCGACGTGGCGCTGCTTTCGGTGACGCGCGGCGAGGGTGGGCAGAATGATCTTGGGCCGGAGCAGAATCCGCAACTTGGATTGATTCGCACGCAGGAGTTGCTCGCAGCTACGCGCGGGTATGGCGTGAAATTGTTTTTTACCCGCGCGCGGGATTTTGGATTTTCAAAGACGCCGGAAGAGACGGAAAAGATCTGGGGCGACCAGGCTTTGGAAGACATGGTCCGCGTGATTCGGACGTTTCGGCCGAACGTGGTGATCAACGGCTGGGGTGGCGTGCATTTTGGGCATGGACATCACCAGGCGTCGGGACTTTTAGCGCCGCGGGCGGTTGCGGCGGCGGCGGACGCGAAAATGTTTCCGGAGTTGGAACGCGATGGGTTGAAGGCGTGGTCGGCGGGAACTGCGGGTGTGCAGATCATGGATCTGGATCGCGGATCGGAATCGCCGCAAGGATATTCGGTGCCGATCGGGGATATTTCACGGCTGTACGGGAAGTCGTATCGAGAGATCGGGCTGAATGCGTTTGCGAATCATCGGACGCAGGGGATTTCTGCGTTTCTGGGGTCGCCATTTTTGCGGCGGCCGGTTGGGCTCGTTCCGGAGAAGGGATTTCAGTTTTCGCAAGGGATGCTCGATGTGAGTTTGAGCGCGCTGGCGGGGGCGGATGATGGTCTCGGTTGCGGAGGAGCGGCAAGTTATTGCGATGCGGTGAAGAAGGCGGATGAGACGTTGGCCAATGCGCGGATTGCAGCGCTGCAGTTGAAATGGAAGGAAGCGTCGGCGCAAGTGGCAAAGGCTGGCAGCGATATCGAGTCTGTGATGTCGGCCGCGGCTGGCGGCAGCGAATTGTTTCGCGATCAGCTTGGATTTGTGAAAAGTCACATCGATCGGGCGTTGGAGCTTTCAGCGGGATTTGAAGAGAAGGCTGACGCCGATCGCGCCTATGTCGTCGCAGGCGAACAGTTCACGGTTCATTTAGAGCGCCGATGCCGTGCGGAGGTCGCATGCGAATTCACATCGCCGGCGATCATCCTGCCCGACGGCTCGAAACAGGAAGGGCACGCCGACACGCCTTCAGACCAGATGGACTTTGGGGTCACGCTGAATTCGAGCCAATCGCAACGGAAAGGGTTTCAGGGCAATTTTCCTGAGCCCGAACCGCTGGTCGAAGCTCTACAGACAGTGACGATCGATGGATACAAATTCGATGCGACACAAGCGGTGACGCATATCGAAGCGACTTCGACGCGCGTGGACCGGGTGCCACTGCGGATGGTGCCGGCGTACACGCTGATGGTTGAACCGAATCAGACGGTCGAAGTCTTGGGCAAGAACGCGAAGCCGTTCGATGTGTTGCTCCGCGTGCATTCGTATGCGACGCAGGCGCACAAGATCTCGGCGGGAGTCGAGGTGCCTCAAGGATGGAGCGTGAGCACTCCGGCGGAGCTGGCGTTTGAGGGATCGACGGACAAATACGCGAAGGTGACGGTGACGCCGCCTCAGAAATTATCAGCGGGGAATACGAAACTGGTGGCATACGCGAAGCTCGGCGACGCGAAATTTTCAACTTCGCTAGAGCCGCTGCCGACGCTGCCGACGCAGTTGTGGACAGAGCCGGCGCAATGCGTTGTGCACGCGTTTGAGATCAATGTGCCGGCTGATCTGCGTGTCGGATACATCACGGCGGAAAACGAGCCGGTGCCGGAAGCGCTGGAGCGGCTGGGAATTCATGTCGAAATGCTGGAGCCGACGGCACTCGCGTTCGGGGATTTGTCGCGATTCAACGCGATTGTGGTTGGCATACGGGCTTACGAATTAAGACATGAACTGGCGGGAGCGAATCAGCGGCTGCTGGATTACGTCTCGAACGGAGGCACGCTCGTCGTTCAATACGAGCGCGATTTCGCATGGGATCGGGCGCAGTACGCGCCGTATCCGGCGAAGATCTCGCCGCCGGCGGGGAGTCCGTTGCCACGCGTGACGGATGAGACTTCGCCGGTAAAATTTTTGAGGCCGGACGATCCGCTGCTGAATACTCCGAACAAAATTACGCAGGAAGATTTCAAAGGATGGGTGCAGGAGCGCGGGCTCTACTTCTGGACGCAGTTCGATTCGAAGTACACCGCGCTGCTGGCGATGAATGATCCGGGCGAGCCGGATCAGAATGGGTCGCTGGTTTATACGAATTATGGCAAGGGCGTGTACATCTATACGGCGATCGCGTTTTTCCGGCAGCTGCCGGAGGGCGTGCCGGGCGCGTACCGGCTCTTCGTGAATCTGCTCTGCGCGAAGCAACACCACTAAAAAAGATAACGCTGAGGCGCAGAGGGCGCCGGGGCTTGCTAAGGAACTTAGCGTTTCGTTGACCGCTCAGGAAATCGTCTCGCATCGAAAAATTCGACGTGTGAATCGGCGTGCTATTCTTTCGCGAGTGATCTTGAAATTTGCGGACGAGGAGTTGCTGATGGAAGAACGAATGCGCCCTGGGAATTGGTGCGCGCGCCGGGTTGTAGCGGCGCTGGGAATTTCGCTGGTGATAATGATCGCGGGAGCGACGCAGGCGAACGCGCAACAGAAAGACAAAAAGAATAAGAACAGTAACCCGACTCCGGCCGCCAACACGCCTTCGATTGCGATGTCGGATGAGCAACAGATCGACTATGTGATTTCTACGAACCTGGGCGCGTGGCAGGTCGGCGACATCGACAAGTTGCACGAAACTTATGCGGATGACGTGACGATCGTTCAGGGGCCGTTTATGGCGCCCATCGTCGGGTGGAACAACTACCTGCCGTTGTATCAACAGCAGCATGCGCGGATGCAGCAGGTGCGGATGGACCGCACGAACACCGTGATCAAGGTGAATGGGAATTGCGGATGGGCGACATTTCAGTGGGATTTTTCTGCCGCGGTCGATGGGCAGCCGTCGGCGTCGCAGGGGCACATGACGCTGGTGATGGACAAGCGGAATGGGAAGTGGGTGATCACGCTGAATCACACTTCGGTGGCGGAGCAGTCGGCTGGCAAGCAAATGAGCGCGCCGGGATCGACGCAGCCTCATTGATCGAGTTTGTTTGATCTGATGTGATTTGTTGCGGCAGGCGATGCGGGCGATACACCTGTAACGGGTTGCCGGGTGGTGGGATTCCGCGGAGATGCCTGGGCGATTTGCGTTTAGGCCGACGAGAAGGTACCGAGACAAACGGCTAGCGACCGGAAGACAAAATCAGTCTCGCCGCCAAAACCGCGAATCGTCTAGAAGCTCTTCAAGCCTTCCCAGAGCCACAAGCCAGCGGCGGTGGCCAGCAGCACAGCTGCGAGCACACCCGTCGCCATAAGCGGCTTCGAGAGTGAGCTGATTTTTGCAACCAACTCACGCTGCTCTCTGGCCATGTGTTCGCTGGCCGAGTCCAGGAAGATTTGATCGTCTTCGTGACTGGTAAGCAGGCTCCGCCAGATCAACAAACCGATGAAGATGACGGTGACTGCTCCCCAAGCGACTAACAGATAAAGGACGGGCCCCGTAAGCGTCGATTCCATCGCATCCATGGAGACCTCCCGTTGGATCCGATCCGCGTGTTTGCCATGAGGGTGGGTAAGGCAAACATGGGGGTAATTCGCTATTCTTTGCGGAGTATAGCACCAAGGATTTGAGTTTCAACTGCTTTGCATTTGAGAGACGGATGTTTTGGATTTCGATAATGATGGCAGTACTAGAAGGTATACAGAGCGAGGCTGGGCTTTCAAGATGAAAAACAACAGGGTGGCGGTGGTTACGGGTGCGGCGCAGGGGATCGGGCGGCGGACGGCGGAGGTGTTAGCGGAGCGTGGGTACAACGTAGCGCTCAGCGACTTGCGTTCGCCTGCGGAGACGATGCGGGCCGTTGCGGGACGCGGCGTCGAGGCGATGGAGTTGGTGGGAGATATCGCGGATGAAATGAAGGTGTCGGAATTTGCGGCGGCGGTCGGTGAACGATGGGGGCGCGTGGATGTGCTGGTGAACAACGCTGGGATCAGCATGATCGCGCCGGCGGAGAATTTATCGGCGGCGGAGTATCGACGGGTGCTGGAGGTGAATCTTGTGGCGCCGTTTCTGCTGAGCAAGGCGTTTGGCGGGATGATGCTGGCGCGGCGGTCCGGCAGCATCGTGAACGTGGCGTCGGTTGCGGGGCTGGTGGGCGTTGCGGATCGAGCGGCGTATAACGCTTCGAAGCACGGGCTGATCGGATTGACGCGGACGCTGGCGGCGGAGTGGGGTGGGCGCGGAGTGCGAGTGAACGCGGTTTGTCCCGGATGGGTAAAGACGGAGATGGATGTTGCGGACCAAGCGGGCGGGAGTTATAGCGACGCGGACATCACGGGGCGGGTACCGATGGGGCGATTTGCGTCGGCAGACGATATTGCGAAGGCGATCGCGTTTTTAGCGGATCCGCAGGAGAGCGGGTTTGTGAATGGACATGCGCTGGCGGTGGATGGCGGGTGGACTGCGGACGGGAGTTGGGAGTCGCTGAGGCTGCGGCACCGATAGCGACCGTTGTATCCGGTCCGCGTGTTCGAGGGCAGAAACGGAAAAATTGAGGCCTAAGTCTGACGATAGGAGGCTGCAATAGATCCCATTGTCGCTATCGGTTCGGTCCTACGCTCTCCGCCATTTGCCCATCGCCCTCGGAATGAATCGCCTCACTTCGCCACGGGATCGGTCTCTTAACTACTGACGTGCGCTGGAACGCTATGCTGAACCGACGCCAGCAAGACATTCACAATGCGCTCGGCGGCGTTGCCGTCCCACAACGGCGGCATCAGTCCCACTTTGCACCCATCCGAGAGAATCTGGAGGGCCTTCGATTGAATCTTGATCGGATCGGTTCCGATGAGAGTGTTTGTGCCTTTCGTGACCGTGACCGGTCGCTCGGTATTTTCGCGGAGAGTGAGGCAAGGAACTCCGAGCGCGGTGGTTTCTTCCTGAATGCCGCCGGAATCGGTAAGGACGAGATTTGCGTGGCTCAACAAACAAAGAAAATCGACATAACCAAGCGGTTGAATCAGCCGCACCTCAGGATGATAGCGAGCGCCAGTTTCCTTGAGACGCTGTTGCGTTCGCGGGTGTACCGGAAAAATCACTGGCACTTCGGCGGCGATTGCGCTGGCAGCATTGAGTAGTCCATCGAGTTTGTCTACGGAATCGACATTCGAGGGGCGATGCAGAGTGAGGACAGCAAATCGTCGCCAATTACGCTCTCGCACTAGGCCCAGTTCTTCGCCGATGTGTGACTGCTGCGCGATCGGGAGAAAATGCAGCAAGGAATCGATCATTACGTTACCGACGAAGTGAATCGCCGACGGCGGACGGCCCTCTTTGAGGAGTTGTTCGACGGCGCTCTCTTCGGTCACGAATAGATAGTCGGCTAGCGCGTCGGTGAGGATGCGGTTGATTTCCTCGGGCATCGAGCGATCGAAACTGCGTAGTCCGGCTTCGACGTGCGCGATTGGGATGCCTAGTTTACAGGCAGCCAAGGAAACAGCTACGGTGGAGTTGACATCGCCGACGACGAGAACGAGGTCGGGTGCTTGCTCGATCAGGATGGGCTCAATGCGCTTGAGCACTTCGGCGGTCTGATAGGCCTGTGAACCCGAGCCGACCTGCAAGTTGAAATCCGGTGCGGGGATGTTCATTTGACGAAAGAAAATATTGGAAAGGGCGTCGTCGTAGTGCTGGCCGGTGTGCACCAGAATCGGCTCAATTTCGGGATGGCGTCGCATTTCTTGAATGAGCGGCGCAATCTTTGGCAAATTTGGGCGCGCACCAACGATGTTGATAATTTTCAAGGGAATCCCCAGAGATTTGGTTTTGGAAGGCCGGTCTCACGGATACTGCAAAACTGGAATGCCACTTCTAACGCCTGAACTCTTAGCGAAGGATGAACGGCAGGGCATGCCAGGAGAGGGCGACACTGAACTGGTGTTGCGTAAAGCTAGTGCCGCAGGAGCCGGCAGCGCAGACATTCTGAGTGGAAATTTGGATGCGAGCGCTGTAGGCGAAGGTGAGATTTGCGGTGCGATTCAGCATGTGATTCAGGCCGCCGCCGATCACGTAGGAATCGTAATTTTGATTCTGGTTCAACACGTCGAGAAAATCGCCCAGACCGTTGTTGCGAGCGAAGCCGAACGAAACCGTTCCCTGCCACCCGCGATTGATGTGGCGGTCAACTTCGAGCCTGATCTGATCGGTGTTGGCACCAATCAGAACGCCGCCGCCATTGCTGACGCCGTGATTGTAAGAAAGCAATAGATTGGTGTTGGGCATAGCGTAATTAAGGGTAGCGCCCAGAGACGGGGTTAGCCGCTGCGACTGATTTTCGACGGGCTGGCGAAACATCGCCAATTCTGGGCCGCCGAAGAGTTGGAGGGCAATCCGGCCGGTAATCTTTCGACCGTATGCGAGACGGACCGAGTGGTCAGTGAGCCCTTGGGGAGTATCCAAGAAATGATATTCGGTCAGGCGATAGAGGACGCCGACCGACGACTTACCGGTGAGTTGATAGTCGTAGCCGGCACTCAAAACGTCCATGTCACTGTTGACGTTTCCAGGTTCCACGAAGCGCAGGATCGCGTACGTCCCGGACAGATTGATGGAAGATCGCCTGAGCTTGTACAGCAATTCGGCCGCGGCGGAGTTGCTATAACGCGAACCTGCCGAGGTGAGAATGCTTTGATTGGGATGGAGATCTGACTGCAAATCCGGAAGGGTGGGAGCTAACACTCCAGAGATTCCGGGAACCGAAAAGCCAGTGCCGATGCCGAATCCAAAGGCTGACTCGGGTAGGTATGAAAATTCATCAATCAGCGAGAGCTGCCACCTCTTCCATTTGAAGGCCTGGGTAATTCCAAGCTGATGGAACATGCCATTACCTTGCGCGCCGCCCGAAGAGAGGTATCCGCCTCCCGTGTAGTTTGCGGAGAGTTCTGAACGAGCCGAGACCTTGTAAAGGCTCATGCTTCCGGCGAGGAACGATGATGATGACCAATCCGCGCCGGTGGGCTCGTTCAAAGAGATTGAGCGAACCGTTTCCATAAGCTGAACGCCAGGAACGAAGTAGTTGTGGCCGATTTCGAACGAACCCAGGCTGGGGGTTTGAACGCCGGTCAGTGGACGAGTGTCGGGCTGTAATGTTCCGGGATCCGAATCGTCCTGATCGGAATCCAGTGACGCCGGGATCGAGCGCGCGGCTGATTTCGGCTTTGCCGAATCATCCGACGGTTGCTGGTCCTGGGCACACGCGGAGCGAGAGCCCAGCAGAGAGAGCGCGATCGTCGCAAGTGCAATTATGTGACGAACTGAGGTCCAAACAGTCATTGGACTCTCACGGAACCACAATGACGTCACCTGGCCGCAGGAGAACGTTTTGCTCGGGGTGCTTGCCGCTGATTGCTTCGCTGTAATTGAAGGGGATCTTAGTTTGCTTTCCACTTTCGTTGCGCAGGACATAAATCTTTTTTGAGCGGGCGAATTGCGTGAAGCTTCCGGCGTTTGAGAGAGCCTGCAAGACGGTCATGTTGGGAAGCAGAGAGAAATTGCCGGGACGCGAGACTTCACCCGTCACATAAATTCTGCGGCTGTTGATCTCCGCAACGGTGACTGTAACTTGAGGATTGTTCATGTATTTCCTCAGCCCGTCCATGATCACGGAAGCAAGTTGCATCGAGGTCAAACCTGTCGCCTGGACGTCGTTTAGGAGCGGAAGGCTGATTTTGCCATCCGGCCTAACCGGCACCGTACGAGTGAGCTGATCTTCCTTCCATACGTCGATGCGCAAGACGTCCTGGGCTCCAATTTTGTAATCGTTGCTGTCAGGTTGCGCTGGCGCAACGGCGCGCGCGACGGAGAGAGTGGCGTTATTCGACGCCATTTTTTCCTGTGCTTGAGCCGGCCGAACCACGAGAGTCAAAGACAACCAGGCCATTAGGAAACAACCAAGTGATTTCATCACGACTACTCCTTTCCTCGTTTTCGATTGATGAAGCGGCGCTGGGTGGTTGAGGACTAGCTGGGCTTTTAGCACGATGCAAGAAATCCGAAGACCAGAGAGAATTTCCAGGATGAGTCGACGGAGGCTAAGGCTTCAATTCGCCTGGGCGATCATCTGCTGGGCGTCGCGCGCCTCGATGCCGTCCAATTTCATTCGAATGGCGGTTTCGAGTTGTTCCTTGCCTTTGGAGGTTTGGCCTGCAGCGACGAGGCTCATTCCGAGGTGATAGTGGAATTTTGAGGAATTTGGGACTTTGCTGACGCACTGTTGAAGCAACGGTACTGCGCCAGCATAGTTCCCTTTCTTGTACATAATCCATCCCAAAGTATCGGTGATTGAAGGCATATTCGGCGCGAGGGACTGAGCCTTCTGCGCGCGTCCAAGCGCGACGTCGAGGTTTTTGCCAGTCTCGGCATCTACCCACGCGAGATTAGCGATAGCGATAGCGAAGTTGGGATCGATATCCAGAGCTCGCTGGTAATACTTGCTTGCTGTGTCGAAGTCTTTCTGTTCGAGATAGAGATTTCCGATCATGGTCGCAAGGGCGACCATGTCGGGTTTCAAATCCAGTGCGGCCTGATACTGCTGGATGGCCATATCGTACTTACCAGTGACTTCGTAGACTTTGCCGAGGCGCAGTTGAGCCTGCACGTTCTTTGGATCAAGTTGAATCGAGCGCGAAAATTCTTGTTGTGCAGCGGAGTAGTCCTGCGACAAGAAGGACAGCGAACCCATGAGGGAGTAACCATCGGAATCATTCGGATAGGTTTCGACGTATTGCTGGACACGGGAGCGAGCTGCGGCAGTCTGGTTTCTAGCGGTGAGAGTGTCCACCAAGAGTGCGAGAGCTGTAGCGTTGTGCGGATTGCCCCGAAGGGAAGCTTCCAACTCAGACTGGGCTTCAGGCCACTTTTTTTGAGCAGTATAAATCTGTGCGAGCGCTAGCTGTAGAGAGGGATCGCTAGGCGACATTTGCTTGGCTACCGCGAATTGCTCTTCCGCTTTTCGCACCTGGCCTTCTCGGGCGAGCGCCTCGCCAAGCATCAGGCGATAGGTGGGATCAGTTGGGAATTTCTGAACCAAGCCGTTGGCGTACTGTGCCGCAGCCTCGAGGTGCCCTTGAGACAGCTCAAGCCCAGCCAAAGCGTGCAAGGCAATCGGCAAATCTTGAGAAACTTTAAGCGCCTCGTAGAGTGAGGCGCGCTCTTGCCCAACATTACCGGCCTGTTGATAGGCCATCGCGAGATAGTAATAAGCCTGTGCGGAGTCCGCCGAATCGGCGACGGCCTTCTGGAGGCTTGCAATTCCTTCCTGGACCTTATTCTGAGCCAGGAGCAAGCGGCCATGGTTGATGCGGACGTTCACGTCGTTCGGTGCTTTCTTGGATAAGCGCGCGTCCAAATCAGCAGCGAGCTCTGCCTGTCCGCTAGACAGGTAGACATCTTCGATGCGCTCTTCGATTGCCAAATTCTCTGGGGCCGAAGTCCGGCCCCGCTCATACTCTGCGAGCGCTTGCGGCGTGTTCTTCTGCTCAAGATAGTAGTCACCAATCGCGATGGCTGCGGCGGGCGAACCGGGAAGCTGCTGGCGAAGTTTTGCGAGAACTTCTTCGGCCCCGTCTTTGTTTCCAGTGGCTACCAACATCGATGCCCAATCGATGTAAAGAGCCATGTTTGTGGGATTTGACGCTATGCCGTTTTGCAACACCTGCTGTGCATCCTGCGGCCGATTTTGCAGGCGATAGAAACGCGCGAGGTCCAGGCACGATTGAGAGTCCCTGGTATCGAGGGAAACTGCCTTCTTCAAGTATTGCTCGGCCTCAGGGAGACGATGAAGACTCACTTCGACCAGCGCTATGTTCACGTAGGCGGAGGGGTCTTTCGGAAGAAGCTCTGTGACCTTTTGGAACGCCTTGAGCGCATCATCGGGTTTCTGATCGCCGATGAGGGCCGCGCCGAGAAGTTGATCGGCTCCGACGTCCGAAGGGCGTCGTTCCAGGATGAAATTAGCTTCGTCTTCAGCCTCGCGGAACTGTCGCGCGGCCAAGAACAGACGCCCGCGATCGAGACGCGCGTCGAGGCGATCGGGATTCAACTCAACCGTTTTCTGTAGAGCGGAGTATGCCGAGTTCCAGTCGTGCATCGCGAGGCTGGCTTGAGCAATTTCGTAGTAAGCATCAACGAAGCGCGGATCGAGACGCAAAGCATTTCTGAATTCGACGGCGGCGTCACCGTACTTGCCCTTTTGCATGTAGCCTTTTCCCGCGGAAAGATATTTGACCTTGGCGGTCTCGGGATCTTTCGCACACGAGGTGAACCATACCGCGGCCGACAGCAGTAGAATCACACCCGAGCGTTGTCTTGTAGTGCCCCTCATACATTTCCTCCTACAAAACTTAGAGAACTATTTCGGAATGAACTGGTTGAGATATGGAACCAGCGCTTGCGTGAAGGAGACAAGCCTACTTTGTGCTTCGGATTCGCTGTCTTTCATCGGCGTCATCAGCCGGACCAGAGCGCCGTCGGTGCGATTTCGTGAGATCGCGTCGGCTACCATCCAGAATTTGCCGGAGTATTCTCCGGCGATGACACGCCCTCGACCCTGATACCAATAAAAGACCATCAGCTTGTCGCGGTCGCGTTGAATTACGTATTCGTTGACGGCGACGGTCTTCCCATTCATTGGGACTGAGATGTATCCGGAACGTATCGGCTCCCACCCGGCACCGGGCAGACAATTTTTCGGAGAGTGAATCGTGCTGCCCGTGCGCTGACTATCGTAGTAGCCGATGTAGAGCGAAACGGCATCGCGCTCGGAGTTCAGGTAGACCCGATCTGTGTAGTCGGTGACGCTGACCGCCTGAACGACTTTAGATGGGAGCGGCCGTTCTTCTCCCTTCCAAGAGGCGAATTCGTAAGGCAGCTTACTGAGCGGATCGCGCGCGATAGCCACTTCGCTGCGGCTTAGGGCGTGCAACGAGACAGAAGCCGCCAGCAACAAGATCGCAGCGATCCAAAAGCGGAACGATGAAGGATTTTCGTTATGCATGGAGCGGCTTTGTCTTCCAACTCAATCGAATGAGTTCGTGAAGGCCCAACAACAGCAGAAGTGCCGCAATAAAAATCAGCCAGCCGGAAGCCTGATGGAAGATGCCTTCCGCAAAGGTTGGGCCGAAGCGATGCGCAAACATGCCGGCGATGACGATTCGAATTGCATTGGTGACGATCGCGATAGGTACGGTCGCCAAAGCCAGAAGGAATCGAACCCAATTGCGCTGCTCGGCGAAATAACAGTAAGCAACGGACAGAGAAATGAGTGCCATCAAAGACCTGATGCCGCTGCATGCTTCCACCACTTCCAACGAGTAGTTCGACATCGTCAAAATGTTCCCGTCGCGAAGAACGGGAATGCCTATCACCTCGAGCCATGAACTTGCCAGGCGAGACGCGAGGAGTTGCAAAGGGAGGGTGACCTGGTTGTAGATGATTGCCGGAATCGGAATCATGAAAAGCAGAAATCCTAGTGGAAAGGCCATCACCAAAAGCTTTTTCGAACCGCGCAAGAACAGAATCAAACCGGCCATCACAACCAGGAGAGACCATCGAGTTGTAAAGAGCTCTGCGCCGAGGGTGCCAAGGAACAAGAGGAAGATGCCCCCAATGATTACTATGAGTCCGAAATTGTTTGGGTTGTCTTCCGCGCCCTGCCATTGGGATCGCTTGCACCAGGCGACATAAGCGGCGAACAGTGGAACGAGAAATCCCTGACTGTAGTCGGGATCGGTCCACCACTGAATCACGAGTCCGCGCAAAACCGGCGCATAGCAAACGGCGACCAGACTCCCAAGAATCGTTGTCCAGACGAGCCAATCGCGGCGCGTCTCGACCGATCTCGCCACTGGGATCGCTGAATACATAGGACGCATAGAAGGGGCAATTCACAACAATCGACTGTCCACAAAGCTGGGCCTTGGCATCTGATAACGTTTTCTTGTAATCGGAACCCACACGATCGAACAAAGACGGACTGCTTAAAGCGAACTCAAATGACTCGAGACACGATCCGAGGCCCACTAACCCACTCGAACTCTGCAAGGAATTGAGAGAGGGCGGTTGTCAGACGGAATTGCCAGTGCCATGTCCTGGCAATTCCAAGCGCTGACTTCTGACCTCTCTCAGCCGGACTACAGAGGATTGCGAGCGATCCTCTGCGTCAGGTTAAGCAGCTACCTGCACGCTGTTTGGCATCCTGCGGCGAAGCACGAAGCCAAACAGAACCAAACCGGAGCCGAAGAGGAGCATCGACCACGGTTCCGGAGTGGGAAGAGCGTCAAGGGTTGCACCCGAGAGCTTGGCAGAGCCGGAGCTCAACGAGGGCAAGAAACCAAGGCCGCTCAGGTTGATGGTCAGATTGCCGATGCCAGTATTGCCGGCGTAGGCGCTGGCCAAGGTGCCGCCAGTGATGTTGAGATTGAGAACCTCCGAGGTGTTGGTCATGCCAGAGTTAATGGCTTGAACCAAATCAACCAAGGTAAGAGTTCCCGTTAGGAGTGTTGTGCCTCCGCCGCCCTTCATCGAAGTGACGATGAAGTTCAACGTACCCGAAGCCGAGTAGTCCGCGAATACGGGCGAAAGACTCGAACCCAGTGTCAAGGCGATTGGCGAACCGGACATCAAGCTGTAGTAGCCGGTGTCGCCCAGGAGTGACCCCAATCCAGCGGCACTGCCAAAAATGGCTGCGCCCATGGAAAGATTGCCGCCCCCGGTCGATGTGAAGGAGATTCCCGAAGTAGAACTAGTGCTTAACGCTATCCCTGTTTGCGCCTGAGTGGACACTGAACCAAGAGTGGCCACGAATGTAAGCACAAACAGGATTAAACCTAACTTGCGCATAACAATTACCCTCCCTTCCATGATTTCCAAGTGCTCGGTTTATTTCTGTTCCCCCGTGGCGCGGCCTACAGGCAGACCTCGCCGCCGGACACTGAAACCAACTTCTTACACTCCTCCGAGGGTTGGGTCGGGAGGGTTGAGTTAACTGATTACTTCACTGCAGGACTACACGGGCTGATGTGCGGCAATTTAAGTAGTACTTTAGGTTATGTAAATAGAACTAAGGTACTGTTCTTATTTATTTATCCTCCTTGTCTTCCTTGTCTTAGCGCGACGAGAAAGCCGAAGATCGGATGGGATCGGCGCACCGGCAGGGCATATCTGCAAAGGGAAACAGGGTTTTCCTTGGTGCGACGGGCTTGTGACTTATGAAAGAAGCGCTTATCGCTTTCGCGCCAGGACGACGGTGTGAAGGCCCATCGAACAGCGTAGAAGCAACTTGAAGTAGACGCGTTTTAATTTGATGGAATCCAACAAGCCCAGGAGTTTGTTGGAGTTCAAAAGACGGCATGCACCCAAGTCGCCGAAGCCAGGGACGATTGTTCCGATCTGAATGATTTCGAAATTTCGCGAGACGAGAGACCGCAACTGACCTATCGAGAGTGTATTTTCGACTGGCTGGTTGGACCACGTGCGTGCGTTCCGCATTCTGCGGACTACCGTGTCGTTAGGTGTTGTGAGGATTAAGTAGCCTTCGTCGCCCAGTAATCGAGCAGCTATGTCGAGATACCCGGCTTGATCCTCGACGTGTTCAATCACTTCCTGGCTTACGACGACGTTAAAGGAGCCGGCACTCTGCGTGCGGGACCACTCAAAAATATCGCCCGAGCAAAACTTCACCCATGGGAATTTCGTCGACGCAACCTTGACGGCAAAGTCGGACAAGTCGACGCCGGTCGTGGGGCCGAACTGCCCAAGAATGCCTGCCAACCAGCCTGTTCCGCAGCCCATATCCAAGATGCGTGGTTGTTTGATCTCGATGTGGTGCAATGCTCGCAACACGGCTGCGCAACGAGCGGCCTGAAGGCCGTTTGCAAAACCTTCCATCGACCATCTCTGATCGTAATAGTTCGCCTGTTCCAACACCGTGTTCATTCGTAGCTCTCAGACTGAAATGTGAGTTGAGTGAGATAACAGTTTCAGGTATTTCTGATACGCGTGGTTCCAAGTGAGGTTGGACTTCACGTACTCGTGACAATTGACCGCGATGCGTTCAGCTTCCTTCGGCAGCGTCAGGAGGTCCGTGATCGCGTTGGCCAGCAAGACCGGATTCTCACTTTTTACAAGTCGACCGGTAATTCCATCTTTTATGAGCTCTCCGGTACCCCCGACGTCCGTGGACACAATTGGTAGTCTTGCCGCGGCGGCCTCGGCGAGAACGAGTGGAAATCCCTCTCGACGAGAGGAAAGAACAAAAATTTGTGCTTGGTGGAAGAAACTTGCGATCTGATCATGCGGAACGTCATGGTGAATTGAGACCCGCGGCCCTAAATTCAGGGTCTCGATGAGATCACGGATCCGCCCGAGCTCTGGCCCCCGTTTGCCCACCAAGACAAGTCGGCAGTGCGGAATTTTGTCCAACACAAGAGAGAAGGCATGAACTAAGACATCGTGCCCCTTAACTCGTGAAAACGTACCAACGGTGACGATCGTCTGCGCATCGTCTGCAAACCTGTTGGTAACCTGATTGTTCTCTGCAACGAACGCTTCAAGATTTACACCGTTGTAAATCGTAACGACCTTCTCAGAAATCCTTGGTTCTAACTCTTCGAGATCGCGTGCCAAGCTTTCCGAGACGACCACAATGTAGTCGACTTTGCGTAGCACTTGTCGCCATAGATATCGCTCCAAACCAGCAGAACCGACGACGTTCTTGACGTCGCTCCCGTGAAAAGAAAGGACGATTTTGGGACTTGACCGACTCAACGTTCGGAGCATCAAGAACATGAGCACGTTTAGACTGGGGAAGTGCAAGTTAATGACAGCGATGTTCGCCATGCGAATGATCTTGGTGAGTTCGCGGAACCTTCTTGGCCATCTCCGTACAAAGGAGAACAAGGACCGCAGCCTATGCTGTGCACTGACCGGGCTCCACACGTCCAGCCAATGAGCTTTGATTCTTGTGCCTGACACGCGAGATGTTCCACGAGCGTGCGATGTAATCAAAATGGCCGGCTCAAATTCACTGCTGTCTTGAAGACACCCAATCAGACTTCTTACGACATGGTTGACTCCCCCGGTCTCTTCGAGAGACCAAGGCAAAACGAATAACCATCCTGGCTTTGCCGCGCGCGTTTCCGTTTCATCACTGTTAACCTTGCCGCGCATTTCGAGGGTCTTCTCCGTTCCATCTCGTCGTCGCTGCGACGACCATAGTAAGGCTGGCATCCAGCCCAGAAATCTCTCCGAGAAAAAGGATGACGAACAAAGGCCGAGCTCGTGTCTTGATCACCGGAGCATTCTTGAACTGGACCGCTTTCGCGGTCGCCGCGGTGGTCTCGTTCTTTCTTTCACCATTTATTGTTCGTCATCTGGGCAACACCGAGTACGGAATCTGGGTCCTGGCGAACTCTTCGATCTCTTACATGGCGCTATTGGATCTTGGTTTGAGGGGCGCCGTGACCCACTTCGTAGCTAAACACTCCGCAGTGCAAAACCATGACGAGTCGAGCAAGGCCGTTTCGGTTGCCTTAGGATTCCGGCTCTTGATCGCTTTGGTTGTCGTAGTTGCCAGTCTAGGTCTGGCTATAGTCTCGACCAGAGTCTTCAAAATGCCGCCTGAAATGTGGTCCGCCGCACGTTGGTCAATCGTGATCGTCGGCGTGAATCTGGCTGTGACTCTGGCATTCGGTGTCTTTGCTGGGGTTCTGACGGGCCTGCAAAGATTTGACATCGTAAGTACGATCGCCGTTGCGCAGACGCTACTTGGAGCGGGCGGCACGGTTTGGGTTTTAAACCGTAACTACGGAATTGTGCCGCTAGCGGTTATGCAGCTGATTGTCGCTGTGCTCCTAAGCGGCATTACAGTTGCGGTGTGCTTCCGGCTTTACCCACAGCTGCAGATAAAGGCTCGCTTTCTAAGCGCCACGGTAGTGAAAGACCTTTGGAAATACAGTTCGTATCTGTTCATCATCGCCTTAGCTGGTCAAATCGTTTATTACACGGATAACTTGGTCGTAGGAGCTTTCCTGTCAGCTGAAGCCGTGGCTTTTTATGCCATCGGCGGACGGTTCATCGAATATTTCGCTCAGCTGGGTGCTTCTCTGGCCCAGACGTTCCTCCCGCTCGCGAGCAATTTGGCTTCAAGAGAGCAGTCTGACCAACTGAAGCGGCTATTGCTCCACGGCACGCGGGTAGCGGTCTTGGTCTCTCTCCCCGTCGCGTGGGTGTTGTTTTTCCGAAGTCACACCTTCATTGGGCTCTGGATGGGAAAACAGTACGCGCAACCATCCGGTGACGTGCTCCGCATTCTTCTTCTTTCTTCGGCAGCCATTACCTGCAATCGGGTCGGCGCTAATCTCATTCTCGGACTTGGAAAGCATAAGCCGTTCGCACTTTGGCAGTCATGCGAAGCAGTCGCAAATCTCGCTCTAAGTATCTATCTAGTTCGTCGAATGGGGATCTACGGTGTGGCTTGGGGCACTGTTTTCCCCAGCTTGGTCAGCCAACTTTTGATCTGGCCCAATTATTTATCAAAGACAATTGGCATCCCTGTTCGGCAATATCTCTGGTCCGGTTGGATTCGCCCCGCGCTAGCGACTGCGCCATTTGGCTTCGTTTGCTTCTGGATCGATCAACACTGGGGAACCGCGACTTTGGCGAGATTTTTTCTACAAACCGTATTCGTACTGCCGATTCTTCCGGCCGGCATCGCTTTGTTTTTCTGGCGAGACGTTCATTCTCAACTCTCCTCGCCCGATAGTTTGCTTCGAAGGACCCTTTCCTTCTAGCAAGAAGTGGCCTGGCCGAAAAAACACTGGTTGACCAAATTTGGGCGTCAACCCTTTTCCTGAGCCAATGTATCGGCGTTCAAGTTTTTGACGACGCGAGCCGGGTTGCCGGCAGCCAGCGAGAACGGCGGGATGTCGGTCAAAACCACGCTGTTAACGGCAACGATCGAGCCTTCTCCGATGGTCACACCCTTCAGAACAAAGACGTTCTGACAAATCCAAGATTTCCTGCCAACTCGCACTGGCTTGATCTCTTCCGATGCCGGCGCCTGATCGGCTGTTCTTAGCGCCAGATCTTTGGGATGTCCGTCTGTGTCCATAAAGCGGACTCCGGAAGCTATGAGAACGTCCTCTTCGATCACAATTTGTCGATTCACCACAAAAGAGACGTTGTGGCCGATGTCGACGCGGTCGTGAATAATCAATTTCGGATCGTCCACCGTTCGTCCGCTGAAAATGTCAACCTTTCCGAAGATTTTCACGTCATCACCAATGTAGATTTTCGCATGACTGCGGACGTAAGGAATCCTGCATAGAGTCAATCGTTTCCCGACACTCTCGCAGCGTCCGCGAAACAGCGGCTCTCCATAAACGTACATACCCGCCCTTTGCAGAGACGCTAAAACGGCTTGGTGCAAACCGAAGAGTCCCCGCAATACCGGACGAAATGCGTCAGGCAGGGGCAGCGTGGCAGTGAAAGCCGCTTTGGCTGCGTTATGAAGAAACCGAAAAGTTGGAGTTTCAGCGCGCTTCACTCTGAGGATGAGGGCATCAATCATAGGCAGCCTCTCGCTGCGCGAATCGTTCGCGCCGGGATCGACTCTGTTGAGTCAAACGAATCAGTCTTTCGAGATTTTCCGTTTGTTTGCTAGCGTCGAAGTTCTCTTGAAACCATGCATTGGCCGGACAAGACGGCGCCTGCAGTTCGAAAAAGTCCTTTAACGCACGGTCCATTTCGGCGGGCGCACTGTCTGCGTAAACACAGTGATAGGGCACACCGCTGTTGCGCAAAATCCGCTCGATTGGTGTTCCGCGCAAGATATAAGCAAGCACAGGTCGGCCGATCTGGAGATATTCAAACAATTTGCCGGGTACTTGAACAGTTGAGTGAGGTTGTATCAACAACAATGCGTTCGACGTTTGCGCGATCGCAAGCGCTTCGTGGTGAGGAACTCGTTTCGATACCAATTCAAGCCATCCTGCTGCCGTAGCTCGGTGCAGAAAGTCCGCTCCTGGCAATGACTCAGGTAAGGTTGACCCGACGAGACGGACTCGCAACTGGGTCGGCGACAACTGCCCAGAGGCCATTAAGCGCCCGAATGATTCCAATAGAGCGGTGACGCTTCGTCCCTGATAGAGCTCGCCTACGTGACTCACGACTTGATAGTTTCGCTCGGGCAACGGCAAGGCAGGAACTCGACTTTCCGGATCGAAGCCGTTCCAGATCAGCTGAAACTTGTTACTTTGCAACGGATAAGATCGTTTCCACTTCTCGGCGACCGCATCCGTATTTGCAATCACGATGTCCGCTGCCTTCCAAACTTTGCGTTCCATCCACCGATAGACTTGGTGTTGATGGTGCTTTAGGAACGGATGACTTGGGTTGTCGCCCATCGGATCACGGAAATCGGCAATCCATGGCAACTTTTCGCTGCGGGCCAAGTGGAAACCTGCCAGGTGCGTACCCAATGGTGGATAGGTCGAGAATACGGTCACCTGCGCGTCGGGTATCGTGCGCAAGAAATTCCTAGCCGCGCAAGTTGCGAGCAAGCTCCAGCGCATCCCGACAACTCCTGGCAGCAAAAATCTTCGCACCGCGCGCTCAGCCTGCCAGCCCAATCCCTGTCTAGGTCCCGTCACAAATGGATCCGACACTGTCTCTGAGTCCAAATCGGGTCGTCCCGACTGGTCAGCCGCTGTGATTACATGGCAGCGGTATCCCATCCTGCATAGGTACTTGTAAAATCGATAAGGCCGAGTACCACCCACCGCATTTTCGGGCGGGAAATGATAAGCGAACATCAGGACGACTTTATTTTTCATCTGTAGTTCCAGTCGAACGACTTCTCGTTCGAAGAAACAAGTGGCTGCCTCAAGAGTGTCTTGCGCCTGAGCAGATCGTCATAAATTTCCATCGACCGCCGTAAGGCGATGTCGATGTTCAGCTTGTCAGCTGCGAATTCCGCAGCTTTCGTGCCCAGCGCTTTACGCAACGAGCTGTCTTGGATCAACTCCACGAGTCGATGCGCCAATTGGTCGACGTCGCCGACATTGAAGAGTGCGCCCGTCTGTCCGTCGGTAACGAGCTCTGGTGTACCTCCGACTCGAGATGCGATAACGCAGCATCCGCTAGCCATTGCTTCCAGGATCGAATTAGAAAATGCTTCTGAATGTGAGCTCGAAACAAAAATGTCCATCGCGCGCACTACAGGGCCCACGTCGCGGACCGTCGGCAGCATTACGCTTGCGTCGTCGATCCCGAGGCGCTTGCTGTTTCGGTTCATTACATCCAGCTGAGGTCCGCTACCAACAATTAATAGCTTCACGTGAGGAAAGGAGCGCCTCGCTTTGGCAAACGCTTCCTGGAGTACCTCTAATCCCTTTTCCGGACGGAGTACGCAGACGGTTCCAATAACCACGTCCTCGGCGGTAATGCCAGGGAGGTCGGCGCGCGCCGGTTCTGACGGATAAAATTCCTTTGTGTCAACTCCGTTATAGCAGAGCCTGATGCGCTCAGCGTCGATCGAGAAGTCATCGATTAAGTGATTCCGCATAGCGTTGCAATTCACGACGATCGCGTCGGCCAAATGGTCCGTGATGCGAAATTGCTGTCTGGTTCTGTCGTCGAGCAATGCTCGGTGACCAAGCGTGCTGGTCAAAATTGCGGGAACGCGAAGTAATCGAGCCAAGGGAACGCCCAAGATCGCGGTGGAATCAAAGGCGTGGACGATTTTTATGCGTTGCCGTCGAATAAACCGCCCGAGCTGTACCGCTGTGGCTATAAAGCGCGGCGATTTGAAGCTTGAAACCTGAAGGGGAAGGATAGGGATTCCGGCGCGGATCAATTCTTCGCTGCGAATACCCGTCGGACGGTATGTCGCGACGAAAGGAGTGAAGCGTGATCGATCCAATCCTCGCGCCAGCTTTGTAACGTCCCGTTCGATGCCTCCGGAACCAAGCTCGCGGACCATCAACAGAATAGGCACCGGACTCATTTGTTCGAGTGCCAAATCGACTACTCCTTTGCGGACTCGCGGGTCTGTACCGGTTTGGCTGGCGATCCGACAGCGACGACGCGGGCGGGTATGTCCTTAACCACAACGCTCCCAGCTCCGATAGTCGACTGAGCACCGACGTCGGCCATCACAATTGCAGAAGCTCCGATCCAGCAGTCAGAGCCGATCGTCACGAAGGCATTTGGCGCATCCGAAGAATCAGACAGGCGCCCATGCTCATTCCTCGAGTGCTGCCTTGCACCAGGGATCTCAACATGGGAAGAAATTTGCGTCCTTGCTCCGATCTTCGCCGGCCCGATGATGCAGTAACTTCCGATAGAAACATTCGCTCCCACACTGACTTGACGACGCGAAAAGAAGCTTCCAAAGCCCACGACTATGTCGATTGAGCAATCGTGAAGTGTGAGTTTGTAAAATGCAGCTCGCCATAGGCTCCCCGGTGTTCCCGGTGCCAGCGCAAACATTTCCGCAAAAAGCGTGTACGTGAAAGCATTTCTACCAAAACAACACAACAGGGCAAAGGGAAACGCGCAAACCACAGCCAAACCTTGCGTCGTTCGTTTCAAAAGGACGTATAAACTCCAGCGATGCGGCCTCTTGCCTCCCCTTACCACTGCGATCCAGTCTCGCGACGGAGAGCCGCCCGAGAGGGGTAGTGAAACCGATCGCACGAGATCCTTTTGTGCTTGCCAAGACATAGATTTGGGGACGGGCAGTTGGTTTGCTGGCGTTTTATTGGTTTCAGGCGGCCTGCGCGCGCACCCAGTGCTCTAGAACGAACAGTCGCCACAACTGAACTGGGACTTGGCCAGTTGCGGCTGTGTTTCTAAAAAGCTTCAACACCGGGTCAAGTCGAATGAAGTCAGCTTTCTCGAGTGAGGACTCACGAAACATCTCGAGGAAACGATTCTTCCATTCGTTCGCGAGCCATCGGCACACCGGGATTTCGAATCCACGCTTGGGCCGCTTGGCGATTTTCGTGCCGATCCGGCGTCGCGCGATTTCACGGAGAACCGCTTTTAACACTCCGCCGTTTAGACGTGTTTCGAAAGGCAGGCCTCCCGCGAATTCCCACAGGACGTGATCTAAGAACGGGGAACGGGCCTCCAATGCGTGATACATCGTTCCACCATCAACCTTTGTGAGGTACTCTCCGGTAAAGGTCGTCTTCCAGTCATAGTCGAGAAAGTCTTCTAGCAAATGCTTGGCAGATCCGACGGACCACGACATCTGTCGCTGGGGCAGCGCCGAACCTGAGAGCCTTTCCCCAAGAAGCCCGAATCGGTGATACTGCGGCAAGCCGTCGTGGACGTGTATGACAGCTCCGAGACCTCCGATCGAGTAATCGATCAAGTGCTTCGCTCTCCTTGCTAGACCCCACTCTGGTATCAGCTTTCGAAAGCCCGGCCAAACGTGTGCAGCGAAGTTGGGCATGCGACGCGCTAGCCGCTCCGTCATCAGGAAGTGACGGTGGTATGGGTAACCCAGAAATATGTCATCTCCTCCATCACCCGTTAGCAGCACGGTGACTTCCTGTTTGATTGCGCGCGATATCCTCAACAGCCCGAGGGCGGACGCGCATGCGAACGGTTCTCCATAAGCAGAGACCAGATCGTCCATATCTGGAGGAACATCCCCATCCAAACGAACGACGGAATGGCGTATTCCAAGTTGTCGAGCGGTTTCAATTGCTTCGACGGATTCATCACTGTCGTTGTTCGGCGTGCTCACCGTGAAAGCCTGAACATTCGCGCCCAACGCTGAAGCGGCCCAACAGACGAGACTCGAATCGATGCCTCCGCTGAGGAGAGCGCCCACGGGCACGTCTGCTTCGAGACGAATCCTGACGGCCTCGCGCAAGATGTCCTCGGTCTGTTCAACGGCGCTCTCAAAAGGGATTTTTTGCTGGCTTTCTGCTTGAGGCAATTTCCAATACGAGCGTAGCTTTAGCTCCGAGCCGTCCCACTCTGCGATACAGCCCGCAGGTAGTTTCTTGACTCCCGCGTAAATGCTTCGCTCATCAGTTACAAAACCGAATTCGAGGAATTCAGCGATCGAAGTAGTGTCAATGTTTCGGTGTTTGCTGCCTTCACAAATCGCTCGGACGGTCGACGCGAAGGTAAGTACGCCGCGCTCAATTCGATACAGCAGCGGCTTCACACCAAGTCGGTCTCGCACCAGATATAGCCGTCGATTCAGCTCATCCCAGAGAGCAAACGCAAACATGCCCCGCAAGCGCGTAGTCAGTTTTTCGATACCCCAACAAATGTATCCGTGGAGGAGCACCTCGGTATCGGTTCGGCTTTGAAAACGAAACCCATTTCCTTCCAACTCTGCTCGAAGCTCGCGAAAGTTGTAGATGGCTCCGTTGAAGACCACCCCCACCTGCTTGTCGCTCGAAATCATTGGCTGGCGTCCAGCAGAGCTAAGGTCGAAGATCGACAAGCGTCGATGCCCTAGAGTGGTCTGACTCCATTGTTCCAGGCCTTCTCCGTCCGGACCTCTTCGAGACATGGACTTCATCATTGCCAAAACCGCATCCCGACTGCGCTCGCGGTCTGAATTTCCGACGATGCCGGCTAGTCCACACATAGGTGAGCATCCCCCATCGGACTTCGCGCTTGGCGAGTCGCTTGAGCGTAGACGTTGAGCACATTCTGGTCGTAAAGTTCCGGCGCGAATTGACGCCGCGCCGTCTCGAAAGCAGTGTCGGCGAGCTGTTCAGCTTTCACGCGGTCGAAGAGAAGCTTACCTACAGATTCGGCTAGGGCTTCGGCGTTCGCTGGCGGCACCAAAAGCGCAGATTCAGCGTCACGCACCAACTCCGGTACACCGCCGACGCGGCTTGCTACGATCGGGACTCGCGTGGCGATGCTCTCCAAAAGAACGTTTGGGCAACCTTCAGACAGTGACGGAAGGACGAAAAGATCCGCTATCGAAAATAGCGGTTTTACATCTGGCAGATATCCGAGAATCCGAACATTCTGACTCAAGTTCAACCTGCGAATTTGTCTTTCCAACTCACTCTCAGATGGGCCGGCTCCAGCAATAAGAAGCTGGATGCGTAGTTGGGGAGCCAAGGATCTGATGTGGGACATCGCATCGATTAGGTACCGATGGCCTTTTTCCTTCGAAAGCCTGCCAACTGAAATCAGAAGGGATTCGTCGGCAGCTATCCCGAAGTTTGCGCGAGTCTGCGCCCGGCATTCCCTATCTGTATTGCTGCGGTCGAAATTCTCTGGAATTGAGTTTGGGACTATAACGATCTGTTCTTTCCGGACGCCTCGATGTTGCAGGCGCCTCGAAAATTCACTGCAGACGGTCACGACCAGATCGGATCGCCTCAACGACCACCTGTCGAATTGATTGTAAATTCTCATCTTGAAATTCTCGTTTGTGTAACCGTGGTGGAAGGCAACCCATCGAAAGGGTCTCTCGCGAAGAAGGGACAGAAAGAAATGAGACTTGATGCCATGAGTCTGGACTATGTCCGGCGCTTCTTGAGCGCAAATATGTTTGAGCGCTGCCCTTGCCGACGAATCCAGAGGTCCCGCTTCTCGGATGGTTTTCACAGACAAACCCAAGCTTTGCGCTGTTGAGACAAATAGGTTGTTCTCTTGCCCGCCCTTTGCCCCATCTGCCTGGCGCACAAAAGTGACAAAACCGATTTCCACGCGATGTCGATTCGCGGTCGCGAATCTGAGAATGTTCTTGGCGGGTCCAGTTACGACCCGAGCCTCAACTACGGCCAGAACCTTGTGCTTGATCATCGTTGACTCTACAAGGGCGACGAACGACAAACCGGCTATGACGTCGCGGGGAACGTGCTCTGTACTTTTCTAGTTGAGCCCAGCTTGATTTTGACTCTTCGACGCCAGAAGGCTGGCGTGGAGGCGGTACAGATTTTCACCGAGAGCGGCCCAGTCGTAGCATTCGGCCACTAGGTTTTTGCCGCCGTCAGCCAAACACTGGCGTAGCTGCGCACTGCGATAGAGCTGGTCGACAGCGTCGATGATTTCGCGAGGCGTGTCGGCAAACAGCGCGTGCACGCGATCCTCAGCGGAAATTCCTTCCGCGCCTAGGTGTGTCGTTACGACGGGTACACCGGCAGCCATGGCTTCGAGGATTTTCAGTCGCGTGCCACCGCCCACTCTTAGCGGCACCACGACAGCGAAGGCAGAAGCGTAGAAGGGGCGGACGTCCGCGACGGTTCCGGTGACTCGAATACTCTCCGACTCCAGTCGGCGTATTTGTTCCGAGGGGTTGCGTCCGACAATCACAAACTTGAGTTTAGGATGCCTCTTGGCAATTTCCGGCCATACGTCACGCGCGAACCACACGACCGCGTCGATGTTCGCGTGGTAGTCCATCGAACCTACGTATATAAGGTTGTGCCCCGAGTTCTCCGAGTTCGAGCCGAGGGGATTTGCTGCGAGCCCAGATGAAGCGAAGTGTTCGGTGTCGACACCGTTCGGCACGACGTGGACATTCGCCGAAGGGCACAAAGCCAGCAATTTGCGCTTTTCGCGCTCGCTGACCACGGTGTGAGCATCACATTTATTCAATAGTTGGAGTTCAGCTTTCTCCAAGAGCCTGGCAGTACGTTTTGCCACAAGACGCTTCGACCAACTGGGCGTATGTTCTGAATAACGCCACATGAGTTCTGACTCGATGTTGTGCCAATCCGCTAGGATCCTCGGACGGGGCGCCGCGGTGTTTATTACGCGAAGGTATCTGCTTAAATGTATCCCTTCGATTTGAAGGGTGTCGAACCGTCTGTCCGCGAGGACGTTTGCCAGGAGATTCTCCGACTGGGGTTCGAAGTAGTTCAGAACAGGGATGGGAGTGGGACCGACTAGTCCTCGTAGGATATTCCCAAGCTTGTATCCTGTCGGCTTGCTCAAGCTCACGATGCTGTCATAGCTACTGTCTGCCGATTGGCTCGAGGGTTGTTCGCCCTCATGACACGTTTCCACGAACGTAACCGACGCGCGCCTGACCAGTTGCCGAGACAAGTGATAGTCCCGTAGGCGGTTGCCCGAAGTAAGCGGAAACATCTGGTGTGCTGCGAAGTAGAGCAATCTCATGCCATTGCCGGAGATGAACCAGAACGAATGGGTATTTTGGCCGTTACCACACTCGTGCGCGTCGCGCCTGCAAACTGTTCCTCTGCCGCTCTGAGTCGAAGAACGTTCGATCCCTCCACCAAACGTGGGGCGACGGTGCGGGAGACTTCACGGCAAGCGGCAAACCAGATGGCTAGCAAGAGCCCGGAAATCGCAGGCATGTAAAATCTATAGGCAAAATTGACGAAAAGGATCACTACACTGTAGGCAACCAGTGCGATGGTTAGACAAAATGCCGCAATAGCAATCTCTTGATGGCGGATCTGAGCTGCTTTTCTTTGGATCTTGGCCAGCAGTCGAAAATTTGAAATTGTGATCATCAAATAAAAGACCAACGCGGGGATGCCGCATTCGCTGGAGATCTGCGTATAACTGTTGTGCGTCTCATGCCAGTACCCCTTGAACCCTTCGCTTACGCGGCTTTTCCCTTCATAGGTCGAAAACTGCCCAGGTCCAACACCAAAGAATGGGTTTTCGATCGTGTAGACGATGCTTTGTTTCAGCAAATATCCGCGGGCTTCACTTGACTCAACAGCTTCACCGCCCGACTCCTTATCCCCAGAGAAAGTCGTCAAGCGACTCCAGGTTGTTGCGGGTAGCAAAAGTATGATCAGGATGGACATCGCCAACGCTGCGACGCCAATCGTGACCCTTTGACGGGCTGAGCCACGTGCGATCAAAAAGAGAGTCGTGAGACCAATTGCAACCAACGCCCCTCTGGAACCGGTGCGCAGAATTTGAAATAGCCCAATCGGGATAGCCATCACCGCCACTATCCGCAATATTGCGGGTGCGCTCTTTTCGATGACGACGAACAAAAAGAAAGGAAGAATCAGCAGCAAATGTGCCGCCAAGTCGTTCGGGTTCGAAATAATTCCGTTGCCTTGCAACGTAAGACGATCCGAGTAGGCGTTGTCTACGAGGAAGTGAGCCGTCGCCAAGTTAAAGATCCCGGCGAGGGCCACGGTGTGAATTACTTTCCTGCAGTCACCCCAACTTCGTGCCAACCCTGCCGTCACAAACAACATGAGGAAATCCGTCCGCAGATATGCAAGCACGTGGACCAGGGATCCGCCTCGCCACGAGCTGAATGGAACAGCTAGGATCATCCAAGTTACGAAGGCGAGGGAGAATGTTCCAGCAGGTTGCCGGAGAATCCTTTGCAAGCCTCCATCGGCGATGACTCCGGCGAACGCGATCGGGCCAAAAATATAGAGAACATACGTATTGACACCCGTCACTGCGGCCACTGTTTCGTGCAGACAGCTAAACCGCAGAAATACCAAAACAAGGGCGCAGTTGAAGCAAAATGCTTGAGTCCCGGCGTTGCGGAACCGAGTGAGTCGTGTCGGAGCAACACTGACCCGCGTACTAGACATCGATCCATCCGCTGTTTTCATTAGATCGCCGGTGAGTAACTGTCGCGAGCGAACTTAGGTTTTGTCGAGTGGTGATATTCGGCTCGCCTTAAGGCGCGCTATGGTTGCTGGGACTTCGCTATCTCTACGCACACAAGTCCATGATGACTATGACTTGAGCGAATTGAGCCTGTCAGTTCACGATCACCTGGACGCGGAAGAAGTGGTCGTGACTGGCGCACTGCGCCAAGTCACGTACTTCGTGCTCCAGTAGTATTGTTGCGAGAATAGCTTCCCGGAGTTGCCGCTTGGTGGTCCGTTCGACTCGCCGATATTGCTAGGTAGGCCGCCCCCTGCGCCATCCAGCAAAACCCCGCTCTTCCAGATCGAATCTCCTTCGACCTGATACTGCTTTTCACCTGTTTCTTTGAATAACCAGGCGTACATGGGAGCGATGAGGAGATTTAGAGGAATCGTGCTGCTGGCATGGGCGTTCCCTATTCCTACATTGGTCGCCCCACGAAAATTATCGTACTGAAAGGCCCCACGATCGTCGGAGATCGCATTGTAGGCGTTCGCGTACATGTAGTCTGCTAAGCATTTGATAGCCGACGGGATTCGAGGGTCAGGGCTAATGTTCTCGTAGTACGTAATGAGAGCGTCTGCTTCCAGACCGCCCATGAACGATTCCCAATACTCTGCATTCCTGCTGAGGCAGATCTGATCTACGTGGCCTAGCACGTGATCCAAATGGTAATTCATCCAGAAGTTTGTCCCTCGTCCATATCGAACGTTGTTCCGACGTAGGACACTCGCGAATGTGTCAACTTTAAGAGCGTATGCAGTCTCTCTCTGGAGATATCGAACCGAAACCATCGAACCATCGACCGGTTTAAAGGTGTGCAAATCGAGATCATCGATCAGCGTAAGGTCTGCCGGATCGCTGGTCCGAAGATAGTCGATGTAGTATCCCTCGCTGAACGCAACGTAAGCGGGAACAGCGCCTTTGTTCGAAATGACGTATCGGTCTCGATAGATTTGCTTGATGTTTGTTCTACACTGCTCCCAGGTTGGGTTGTTACTCAGCAGATCTCCAATGTTGTAGTAAACACGCAACCCGTCGTAATACCAAGAACCCTTCTGGACCGCGCCTCCAACGGGAGTCAGATTCGAATTGTTATTCGGTCGAATTGTTCTCGGACCGGAATTCAAATCCTGCGCGCAGTTGAACGCTCCGTAGGTTGCGGCCGCCTCTTTGTAGCGATTAAGGGCCGGGATAGGGGCATAGAGTGTTGGTTTCTCGTGAGGAAAGGCAATTCCAAAAGGCGCGTTCACCGAGTCCACTGTGATCGGCCAGGTCGCCATATGTGTTGGCAGGCCAGGCCCACCTGCTGTGATCTTAACGTCATAGCTACCTGGTGGAGTCTCACTGCTCGCTGCGATTCCAATCTCCGTGTCCCGAAGATCGTAAAAAGTAAATGTGTCATTCTCAACCGTTGTTGTCGAGACTGTCCCCGCGCTACCCAGAATCTGCTTATCGGTCCACGACACAGACGATCCTGGCGGAAGACCACTGAGCACGATTGTGACTGCGTTGGCCCGAATGCTGCCGGTGAGTCGACCTGCTTCGATCTCGTAATAGAGAGCGTGACCTTGAGTGACATGCTGAGGGCCTACAGCTCGGATGTAATAGTCGGGCGAACCAGCCGGAGCCGATCGCGTAACAAAGTATGTATTTCCTCCGGCGCCTCCATAAAAGGAGTAGAAACGATAGTCACAGGGTGAGCCGCGATCGACGGCTCTGGAGCGAATCGCCCACGCGTAACGTCGACCTGGCAACAACCCCCCTACCGTTACGGAGTGCTCCGTGGTCCCAGTAACGTCGGCGATCGGCGCGAGGATTCCAGCCTCGGCGAGTCCATACGCTACGAGCGCATCGGCTGGAACGCTAGTCTTCCATCTGATGGTGACACTTTGCCCCCCAACATCCGGAACGGCTACCGGATTCGAAATATTTGGAACTCCGCACCTGCTCAATGCAGGTGTTGCCGCAATGAGTAGCAGCAGCAATGCGCTTGTCAATTTCATTGCCGAGATCTTCGTCTTTTACTTAACGACGATGCTCAAGTGCGTGGGCGGAGCAGGCCGAGAAGCGGTAATCGCAAGTGGCTGGATTTCAATTGCTGCGATGGAGAGACTCTCGCCCGATACGTGCCGAAGAACATATGACAGTTTGTTGTCGGTGACCGCGGCTGGAACCTCAAAATCAACTGGTCGGTACTCGCCGCCGGCAGCCGCGAAAAGATCCAAATTCTCATGCATCACATGGCCTTGTGTCTCGATCGCAAAAGTAAACTGGCCGGGCGCTGTCGCATTCGTGGACGCAAACTTCCCAGTTACCTGATAGCTGCCGTTCGGGACGGAAAAATCGAACCGCATGTCTCCCGGTGCAAAAAGCTGCACCATGTACAAACCTATGCTCGGAGACGTTTTGCCGATCCAACCGTTGTCGAATATTTGGCCCTGATCGTAACCAGTCGACGCGCTCCAAATATTTCCGCTAGGATCGCTGTAGTCTTTCAGCCGCCCAAGCGCAATTCGGATCGTTCCCGCTGGGAAGATCGTAACCGCCATTTGCGCGCTAACTTTTGGATCGGCGTAGCTGGTCGCCGTAACAGTAGTGAGAGTTGGCGAAGCAATGACTTCGGGAGGTGTATAGACTCCGTCAACTGTCAACGACCCGACCATTGGATTCATTGACCAAGAGACACGCGTGTCGGCAGATCCCGCGACATGAGCTGAAAACTGTTGCGTCGGTGCGCCAACCTGAATGTACTTCTGATCTTCTTCGAAATTAATCGCGATTGCCGACAAAATAATCGGAATTCGAGCGCTTTGCGCTGGCTGAGAAATGCTCGTTGCAATCACCGTCTCGCCACCTCGAGTTGTATTTCCTGATTCAGGCGAGACCATTAGCTCGGACTCTTCCACGATTTCCAGATCGGAGGGCTTTACGGACGCTTTGATTTCCGCAAAGGCCGATTGTATTTCGGCAGGCCAACGCGTGTACTCAATTCCGATGTCCCATTGAGCTCCTCCATCCGTTAACACCAAGCCGTACTGTTTCATCTGCTGTAGAAGCAGCTGAGCTATTGGTGAAAACTGGGAGACGTTGAACGCGGACTTCAATCGAAACCTCGCTCCGTACGGAATCACCCCCCACGGGGCATAGGCATGTGCAGTGGCGGGCCAGATAAATGACGGAGCAATGAAATTATTTTTCAGCGTCACCATCAAGGCGTGATTGATTGTCCCGCCGCTCGCCAGAGCCTGCTTTACCTCCTGTAACCGCAACGTCAGAGGCATGAGGTAGGTTCCACTGGCGCTTGTAGAGCCGTTCATGGGCAGGTCGTATGTCAAGCTCGGGTACATCAGGCCGCTCTGGGCGGTGCAAGTCGGGCATTGAGGGTTATAGCCCGCCGCGTACAGATTGTATGTTTCTTGGAGCGCACAGTTCGTGGGAGTTATGACGAACAAATGCTTGTCAAAATTATCCGAGAGCAACGCGAAGTAACCGCTTTGGACTCGCACTTCAGGGTATGCCGGCACCACGAACGCGCCGTCGTTCAGAGGGGTGTAGAGAAAGTGCAGGTTCTGAACTGGCGAATTGCCGTCTGCATAGTTGATTGGGAAAGCGGGCGTGTAGAACAGGTATCCCGAATTGGCTTTATCAATCCAGGTTTGCGAATTCGGGCTCGTTGGCAGTGAGTCGATTCGCGTGTTAAAGACATGGTTGTTAGGCAATAGTTGACATCCGCCATAAGACTGCTGACTACGAACAGAAGACGGTCCGATGTAAACCCCGGTGCTTGCGTCGATGTTTCCTTGACTACCTGGGGCCATCGACCACGTTACCGGTTGATTTGCTGTGAAGCGAACTGTGCCGCCAGCCGCAACGACTGGAGGGTTTTTCGGAGTTATGACCAGCTGTGCAGAGGCCGATGTCCCGCTCGCAAGCAGCAATGACGCCAGGACAATTTGAAGCTTCATTGGCGAGCCTCCGTCGGTATCGCTGTACTAAGCCTCAGTCCTGAAAATTTCTAGGTCTCTCAGAGGAGCTGACGAGACGCGTGCGTTCGACGACCAAAGCGGATCATCGTGCCCAAACCGCTTTTTTTCGCCCGACGAAGTAGACGAATGCAAGTGCTGCCGCTGAATTCAGCATAAGGAAGGCCAGCGATACATCCGCCATTCGCGACAAAATGCGAAGCTTCGTGCTGTACCCTTTGAACAGCGCTAAGGCGTAAAAAATAAGCTGCGCCACAAGCGCAACATCGTAGAACGTCCTCAATCCAAGATAGAACGACGAAACGATCGTCCCGATAAGGGCGAAAGGCACCACCAGACGCAAGCATTTGTGACAAATAAATCGAGTGCGCAAGGGATTCGACGACGTCAGGATCCATGGTGCGAGTTGGAGCAGTTGATAGTTGCCATACAACGTGCGGAGTTTGCGCGCAAACTCTTGCTTCGGGTTGGGCGTGACTGGATCGAAAGCTCGCGCCTGCGGTTCAAAGACGACGCGTTTGCCCTCTCGAGCCACTTGGAGTGGTACATATACGTCGTCCAGAATGGTCCCCTGGGGGAGTGTCACGAGTAACTCGCGCCGCGCCGCGTAAAGCGCGCCCGTTGCACCTACCATCGAGCCTGTCAACCCTTCCCACTGACGTATCTTCTTTTCCAAACGCCAGTACATTCCCACCCCTGCGGCGCCGCTGCCGTCCTGATTCTGCCCAATCATGAGTTCGCCGCTGACACATCCCACGGAGGGATCGGCAAAGTTGGCCGTGAGTTGGCGAAGTGCATCTTCGGCAACGACTTGTCTCGCATCGGTGAAAACGAGGATTTCGCCGCTCGCCGCTTCACGGCCCAGGTTAATGGCAGCTGCTTTACCTGCGCGCGGCGCGAAGACTGCGATTCTCGAGGGACCTTGCCAGTCTTTCAGAATGTCGTTGGTAGCATCAGTCGAACCATCTGAGACGACGATGACTTGGAGCTGTTCGGATGGGTAATCGAGTCCTGCAATGTTTTTCAACTTGACGGCAAGGTACTTTTCTTCGTTATGTACGGCCAGAATCACAGAAACCGAAGGCAAAATACTCTTTCTGAGAACGGGGCGCGGCCACAACCGAGCTCGCATGTATAGATATATCGGATACCCGACGTATGCGAGAAAGATGAGTGTGACCGAGGACCAAAACAGCATTCTCATTTTGCACCGCGACCAAGCAGGATGATTTTCACGGTGTGAAGGAAAATCAGCAGGTCGAAACCCGGCGACATATTCTTCACATAGAAAAGGTCATATCGCAGCTTTTCCTGCGCATCGGCCACCGAGCTTCCATATTTGTAACGAACCTGCGCCCAACCCGTAATACCCGGACGCACGATGTGCCGCACGTTGTAGTGAGATATTTCCCGAACCAACCACTCGACGAATTCTGGTCGTTCCGGGCGGGGACCGACAAAATTCATGTCGCCTTTGATCACATTCCAAAGCTGAGGAATTTCGTCAAGGCGTGAGCTGCGCAGGAATCTGCCAACTGCGGTAATTCGGGGATCCTTGTCCGCTGCCCAGGTCGCACCGGTTTCAGCCTCTGCGTTCTGGCGCATGGTCCGGAACTTATAGCAGTTAAAAATCGTTCCTTGCCGCCCAACTCGGCGCTGTTTGTAGAGAACGGGACCACGAGAGCTGAGCTTGATGGCGAGGGCCACAAATGGAATCAGAGGCAAGCACAGGAGCAGTACAAAGGTCGAAACAAGAATAGCCGCCAGGCGTTTGTAAATGAGAACGACTCGAAAATCGGAAAAACTCGGAGAAAACAGCAACCAGCCAAGACGTAAGGACTCGAGAGGCACTTTACCTGTGATTGCCTCGTACACCTCGGTGGCATCCTGAATCAAAACGCCGCGGCTCTTGAGGGCGAGCAGTTGTTCGACGGGGAGAGCGCCGCGCCGGTCGCCCATGGCAACGATGACCCGATTCACGCGCAGGGACTTCACATAGTGCACTAGGTCTTCGTGAACTGCGTGCCCTTCGCCGCGATCCAAAAGAACCTCGGGGCAACTGGCTTGTCCGGGTTCCGACAGAGGCTCGCGTACCCTCCCTACAACTCGAAGGGCTAGTTCGGGACGCTGCTCGATCTCACGAGTCAGGGGGTCGGCGAGAGACCCGTCGCCTAGAATTAGCACGCGATCGGCGAGCCCGACGGCGCTGTTGATGAAGAGAAACAGCCGGCGCCAGAAGAAGAGCAAGACCGCAACGAACACCGTGCCGATCAGGAAAATTCCGCGTCCGAGTTCGAGTGACGGATAGAGGTAGTAGAAGCCGCTAAGGACCAAGCTCGTCGTTCCCAACACTTGAACCGGCCGGGTCAGCACCTCTCGACGATTGCTCAGGATCGACGAATCATAAAGATCGAAGTAATACATGCAGGTAATGAACGCCATCGACACTAGAACAACTTTTAGAAAGCCTTGCTCATAACCGAGCATTAGGCCGGCGTCATTTGCACCGAGGCGCGCGACCGCGGCTGCAATAAATGCGCCAGCGATCAAACACGCTTCGGATACTCCAAGAAAAAACGTGCGTCGGGGAAAGTAAGCGTTGAGAAGGCGGATCACCGGTGGGCCCTTAGGAGTTGCTGTTCTTCCCCTTGCCTGGAAACTCAGTTGGAGTTCCGTAGTATTTCTTGCCCGCGAGATCGGAATTGTCGTTCAGCACCACCCCCACAAACTTGGGGCTATCGAGGCTTGCAATTCCTTGCTCGAGCGCCTTGACCGGCGTAATGCCTTCGCGCACCACGAGAAGCATTCCATCGACAAGACGCGACCACAGGTTTACATCGACCGTGGGTAACATCGGTGGCGCATCCACGAGGATCCAGTCAAACGGACCGCTCAATTGCCCGAACGCTTCAGCAAACTCGGCCGATTGCAAAATCTCGGACGGCTGATCGCTGGGCTCCCCGGCTCCGAGGAACCACAATGGCATTCCATTGATCTTGTAGACGTAATGCGCGATGTTCTCTTTCCGCGATGACCACCAATGGTGCAAGCCCTGCCGCTGCTTGAGGCCTAATAGCGCGGAGAGGGATGGCCGACGAAGATCGCCTTCGATCACGAGGACCTTCGACCCGCAATGCTTTGAGAGCGTCACCGCTAAGTTTCCCGTAGTCAGTGTCTTTCCCTCGCTCATCATGCTGCTCGTTACCAGAATCGACTTGAGTTCGCGCTCGTTACGTAAGTGTTCGAGGCGAGCTGCCAAGGCCCGAAATTTTTCCGCCGCCAAACTTCTCGGGTCCGTCAGTGCTATCAGGTTGGATTTCCCGCTGATCTCGATCGTCGCTGTCGATACGCTTTCCAACAGCAACGGCTCCGTCATGAAACTGCTCGAGAAATCCGGTGTGCTGGTGACTTCGTTCAAGACCGGGCCCGCTTGACGACGTTCAGTTTCAGCCCGCATGAGTGAATCGTAGAGACGGCCCATCTCGACTCCTGCAATCGGTTCGGTTGATGTTGTAAAACTTACGAAGCTTCGAAGAACTTTAGTCGGACGCGCCGGCCATCGCTCTCACGCGGGTATCGTGCCATTCAGACGTGACGAGAGCGGGCTCCAGTGAACCACTGAGATGAAGGTCGTGGGCACACTCGTGAACAATCTCCGGAGTTATTTCCTTGATTTGCTTGCCGTACCCTCCGACAAGCGAGTTTTCACAGAGCGTGTTAACCAGGCGAGGAATTCCCCGCGAGCAACGGTGTATCGCTTCTATTGCTGACTCCGAGAATATCTTTGTGCCCTGAGCGGGAGCCCCTGCCAGCTCCAACCTTCGATGAATATAACCCCGCAATTCCTGTAACTTGAGCGGCTCTAGACGGCAGCGCATGGCGATTCTTTGTTTGAGTTGTCGCAATTCCTCGGTGTCAATCTTGCGATCGAGTTCGGGCTGCCCGACCATCACGATCTGCAAAAGCTTGAATTGCGAGGTCTCTAAGTTGGTCAGCAACCGAATCTCCTCCATCAATTCCCAGCTGAGGAGATGAGCTTCGTCCACCACCAGGACGGTCGTTGTTCCTCGCCGGGAGCGTAGGAGGAGAAACTCGTTCAGGGATGCCAACATTTCACCTTTGCTGCGGTCTCGTACAGGAATGTGCAGTTCCGTTAGGACGTGTGACAAGAACTCAACAATGGAAAGCTGCGGATTGAAAACAAATGCGGTGGCAATTTTGCCTGCTGCGAGCGCGTCGAGAAGGCACCTCACCATGAGCGTCTTCCCCGTGCCCACTTCTCCCGTAACGACGACAAACCCTCTCCGGCGTATCACGCAATAGTGGAGTGTCGCGAAGGCCTCATTGTGACCACGAGTGGGAAAAAAGAACCCTGGGTCGGGGCTGAGTTCGAATGGGTTTCGCGTCAGACCGTAGAGTCGCTTGTACATGCCTAGCCTTTATAGAAAGAGTAAAAATTCCCGGCAGCCATCAAGGCAATCAGAGCCACAGCGGCAACAGCTTCTAGAGATCCGCGAAGCCGGCGCATTTGATTCTCACGTCGCGAACTCAGGTGCGGAATCCCGACCAGCACTCGCGCGGCGATCAGGCCCTCCAGATCCCGCTGATGCCTGACGCGTACGTCCGTCAATTCGAGCAGCGCGACCAACCCGACTCCGGCGGCAATGCCAAACGCCAGTCCCCCTAGGCCGACCAAAAGATGATTGGGTGAAAAGGGCTTCAGCGGGGCGCTGGGTGGATCAACGATGGTGAAACGTTCCCCTTGCTGACGCTGTTCAAGGCTCGTCGCTAATTGCGACTGATTTTGCTTTTGCAACAGCGAGTCGTAATTGGCCTTCGACTCCTCGTAGCCGCGGGAGATGTCCGATAGTTCCTGCTCAGTCGCTGGCGTCAAATTCAGACGCGCCTGATAAGAAGCAATTTCCACCTCTAAGACCTTTCTTCTCTTCTCACCGTTCTGAATTTCCAGTTGATTCGCCTCGAGCTGACTCTGTATCTGCATCATCGAGTTCGAGGTTGAGCTACTGGCGGGTTGATTCGCGGCTTCCGTCTCTGGCGTCGCTTTTTGCTTGGCAGCAATCTCTTTTTCCATCTGCTTGCGCAACGCCTCGGTCTCGGCGATTTTGTCCTTTAGGGCGGCCACGTCAGGATGATCGTCGGTGTACTTTGACCGTGCGACCGCCAGTGCAGCACGCTCCTCCGCCAATTCTTTATTCAACGTATCCTCTGGTCCGGTCCCTGGATCAGAACCCCCCGTCTCAGCCATTGCCGTTCGGTATTGCTGTTGCAGCGACTGCAGGTAGAGTTTTTGCTGGGTCGCACCGTCGAGCGCACGTTGATTGGACTGTAACTGACCTTGCAAACCAGACAGAATCTGTACGTTGCTTTCGAGTTGGCTCGGCAAATCACCAAGATGCTTTGCCTTAAACTCGCGAACCTTAGCTTCCTGTTCTTCGAGTCCTGTTCGAGCGTCACTGAGCTGGCTACTCAGGAATGCCGTGGTGCTTTCCGACAACTGCTGTTGCGATTTCAAATTTTCATCGATGAAAAGAGAGGTCAACTCGCTATTGACTTGCTGCGCGATTTCCGGCGTGGCAGCGGAATAGCGAATCTTGAATGCAGCAAGATCGCCCGTACGCGAAGGTGTTTTACCGTCGGATTGCACGAGGTCGATCTGAATGTCCTTCCTCATCTGCTCCACTGGATCTTTCGGCTGCAGCAAACTGCTCAATCCGTGGCCTCTCGGGTACAAATGGAATCGGTCGATCGTG
>Ga0206971_10056_pt1 | contig 39204 bp, 46 predicted proteins | sample Alteio_BWOrgHeat_85_FD_152917 | JGI IMG/M metagenome (GOLD analysis project Ga0206971, IMG submission 152917) | Enriched cells from forest soil in Barre Woods Harvard Forest LTER site, Petersham, Massachusetts, United States -... | ecosystem: Environmental > Terrestrial > Soil > Temperate forest >...
CATCTCATTGAAAAACCGTTCAGCGCTTCTCGGCGACCGGCAAAAGTGATGCCGGAACTCCCGTATCCCCCAGAAATTGGCTTTGTTCTTCCCATTCCTCGATGATACGGCAGATATAGCTACCGAGAAAAGCCCGTTCCTTAACGGATATTAACCTTCTTCCCGACGATAAAAAAGGACCTGATTTAAGGCTAGGACTTCCAGCGATGATTTTAGCCGATCGGACCATGGTCTCGTCGAAGGGAGCGCCATAGAATAGAGCTATGGGGTCCTCTTCCACGCAACGTCTTGCGACGACTTTATTGACTTTTAGTCTATGCGCCAGACCGGCCGTTAGCATGGCCGCTTCTGCTCAGCTAGATGTCTGGCTGACCCAGGCGGTCACCGCGCCCTTAATGTCGGACGAACACAATGGTCCGGAAGGCCGGGGTCTTCGCGACACTCGCCATGCATTAGCGGAAGCAACGCGCGTCGAGCTTAGAAAGATACTAGATAAAAGCGATCAAGCGCTCACGAAGGGGCTCAAGGGGATTTTGAGCCGTAATGAGTATGAAAGCAAATGGGGCCTGATCTACGATGCGTACCAAGACTACGTGATTCCTCGGGCCGTCGCTCTCGCTTTAGGTGGCATGGGAGTGAAGGCCATCCAAAGGTTCACCAACGAGATCATCTCCGACAGAATTTTGTGCACAAGTTTTGATTCCATTGATAAATGCATTGCACTCATGATGAGATTTTCAGCCATCGAGATTACAGTGAATTCCAAACCAAAGCAACTTATCGAGCAATTGCTCCGCGAACATCGCTCGAACCGCCCGATCGAAAGCCCTCGTTTTGAAGGGCACAACAGCTCGCAGTTGATGTGGCTCCTCTATTCGGCGAGCTGATCGGAGTTCACCGCAGTGTTATAATCTGCCAATGCGATATCTTTCGGGGATGCTTCTCTTCATGCTACCGCTTTCCGTCCTGGCCGATACTCCGGACACCACGCAGCTGGCTTCCATCGATAATCATTACAGCGGCGGGTATATGGATGCGTTTCCGCAGGAGCTCTCCGTCATCCAAACGTATGTGACCGCGGCTCAATCGGGAGTGGCGTCCAAGATCGGTTTGCAATTCGGCCAAGGCTTTCATCATCCTGTCATGATTCGCTTTGAAGACGGCGCGCCCCGCATCAATGAGAATCCCTATTTCTATATTCGAACACAAGGAATGGGGGAGGCCTTTCGCCAGGATCTGGTCGTCAATGTGGAAGCCTACGCCAAGCCGACCTCCATCTCGGAACATAATTTCAGTAACCTTCGCAGCAGCTTCTGGTACGGAATGTCGCAATTGATGCTCAACGACTTGGCCGCCGGAGATCCGGATAAGGCTCTGCCCACGTGGCTGCAGGAGGGATTGTCGGTCTACGCGTCGGGATCGGGCGAAGCCTTGCTGAAGGAAGTTGTTCGTCGCATGCCAAAGTCGCGGGTGAAAGAATTAACCGGGGGGTTAAACAGTCCGGACCCGTATCTGACGCCTGATGAGCTGGCGCGTTATTTTCTGGCCGTAGATTTCATCGCCTCAAAGGGCGTTCTTCAAACGTTTGTAACCAACATGATTCGTGAGCCTTCCGCCGCGGACGCCGTGCGCGGCGCCTTCGGATATGACTGGCCGGACTTTGAAACCAACGTTCAGAATTATTCGATCCAGCAGCTTGCCGGCTACGCGCCCACGGACGAAGAGCTCAAAAACCATCCCGTTCAACCTTGACCTGATATAATTTACCCATGAGTTCCAAAAATTCCTTTTCGTCTAAAGCCGCCTTCGCCGTCGATGGCCAAACGTACGAAATCTTTAGCCTCCCGGCCTTTGCCCGTGAAGTCGGCATCGATCTTTCGCGGCTTCCCTTTTCAATCCGAGTGATGCTGGAGAATCTCCTGCGTAACGAAGACGGGCGGTTCGTCCGCGCTGACGATATTCGAGCCTTAGCCACACCGAGAAATGAGCGTCCTGGCGAAAAGGAAATTGCTTTCACGCCGGCGCGCGTTCTCATGCAGGATTTTACCGGAGTGCCGGCGATCGTGGATCTGGCTGCCATGCGAGATGCAATGAGTAAGCTCGGCGGCAAACCCGGGAAGATCAATCCCCTGGTTCCGGTCGATCTCGTCATTGACCATTCCGTCCAAGTCGATCTATTCGCTACCAGTGAAGCCTTCGCCTTCAATACCGACATGGAGTACCAGAGAAACCGTGAGCGCTACGTCTTCTTGCGTTGGGGACAGAAAGCGTTCCAGGATTTTCGCGTGGTTCCCCCAGGGACCGGCATCTGCCATCAAGTGAACCTCGAGTATTTGGCGGGCGTTGTTCTCACGCGCCAAGTTGATGGAAAGCTGCAGGCTTTCCCCGATACGCTGGTCGGAACGGACTCCCACACGACCATGATCAATGGCCTGGGAGTGGTGGGCTGGGGCGTCGGCGGAATCGAGGCGGAAGCCGCCATGCTGGGCCAGCCGAGCTCCATGCTGATTCCCGACGTCACCGGATTCAAGCTGACTGGACACCTGCCTGAGGGCGCCACGGCCACCGACGCGGTTTTGACCGTCACCGAAATGCTGAGGAAAAAAGGCGTGGTTGGAAAATTTGTGGAATTTTATGGATCGGGTGTTTCGACGTTGCCGTTGGCGGACCGTGCCACCATCGCGAATATGGCCCCGGAGTATGGCGCAACGATCGGTTTTTTCCCTGTCGATGCCCAGACGCTGAAATATCTGGAGCTGACGAATCGATCCCCGAAACAAATCCGATTGGTGGAAGCCTATTTGAAAGACCAGGGCCTTTTCCGGACGGATCAATCACCGGAGCCGCTCTTCTCCGATACGCTGTCGCTTGATCTCTCGACGGTACAGCCGTCGATGGCCGGCCCGAAACGCCCGCAGGATCGCATTGAATTGAAAAATAGCAAGGCCATCTGGGAAGCCTTTATTTCCAAACAGCCCTCTCATGCCACCCAATCGCCGAAAAATGGCGATCTGACGGACGGCTCGGTCGTCATCGCCGCCATTACCAGTTGCACCAATACCTCTAATCCTTCGGTCATGATCGGGGCGGGTCTACTCGCGAAAAAGGCCGTCGAAAAAGGACTCCAGTCCAAACCTTGGGTCAAAACCAGTTTGGCCCCGGGATCTAAAGTGGTCACCGATTATCTTCAAGCCACGGGGGTCATGCCCTACCTGGAAAAACTCGGGTTCAATCTTGTGGGTTATGGTTGCACAACCTGCATCGGAAATAGTGGTCCCTTGCCAGACCCCATCAGTAAAGTCGTTAAAGAAAAGGATTTAGTCGTTGCCGCCGTCTTATCGGGAAACCGGAATTTTGAAGGACGGGTAAACGCTCAGGTGAAAGCGAATTATTTAGCCTCCCCTCCGCTTGTCGTAGCCTACGCGCTGGCCGGCCACATGGATTTTGATCCCTATAAAGATCCGATCGGCAGCGGCAAAGACGGAAAATCTCTTTACCTGAAAGATATCTGGCCGACGCTCCAAGAGATTCAGGACGCGGTCGCGAAAGTCGATAAGACGATGTTCGCGAAGGAATACAGCGTTGTTTTTGAAGGAGACGATCGCTGGAAGGCGCTGCCGTCACCGACTGGACAGATTTTTGCCTGGGACAAGACTTCCACCTACGTGAAGAATCCGCCTTATTTTGAAGGAATGGGTCTTCAACCAAAGGCTATAACGGATATTACGGGCGCGCGCGTTCTGGCCGTTTTGGGCGATTCGGTCACAACCGATCACATTTCACCCGCAGGCTCGATCGCCAAAGACGGCCCGGCAGGAAAGTATCTCCTGGACCATGGCGTGCAGGCGAAGGATTTCAACTCGTATGGCGCCCGCCGCGGCAATGATGAAGTGATGGTTCGCGGGACCTTCGCCAATATCCGTCTGAAGAACCAATTGGCGCCCGGCACGGAGGGCGGCTATACGAAACATTTCCCCGACGGAAAAGATACGACGATCCATGACGCTTCGGTTCAATACCGCCGGGAAAATATTCCATTGATTGTGATCGCAGGGAAGGAATATGGCTCTGGGTCGTCACGCGATTGGGCGGCCAAAGGGCCGGCGCTTCTCGGCGTGCGAGCGGTGATCGCGGAAAGCTATGAGCGTATTCATCGATCCAATCTGGTAGGGATGGGTCTTCTCCCCCTCCAGTTTAAAACCGGCGAGAATCGGCAGACACTGGGGTTAACGGGGACGGAAGTCTACACGATCGCGGGCATCGCTAAGGAACTAAAACCCAAAATGGAAATTCGGGTTCAAGCCGTCGATGAAACCGGGAAGAATAAAGCGTTTACAGCCATCGTTCGTATTGATACACCGGAAGAAATTGAATACTACCGCAATGGCGGGATCCTGCCTTACGTCCTTAGACAACTCGTTAAATCCTAATTCAGGTGTCCGTTTTCTGGCGACGGCTTGGAGGGAATTTGATCGAGCGGTAGGGCAGAGCGGAGTGCTCCCAACGAATAGCTGAGTGAACTAAGCATCCCTCCGGAAGGATTTTGAAACCAGGCCCGTTCGTCAACGGAATCGTAACTTGAAAATCGTGCTACGAAGACTTTCCCCTTTTTGAGCGTCAAACGCACCACATTCCCTTTTTTTTGTGATTCAAAAAATGTTCGGAGGTCGGACAATTTCATCTGTTCCCCACTGGCCACGGGCAAACCCAACTGGGCCGAAAACGCTCGACCATTGATGGAGGTCTCGAGTTTGACCGGCAGACTGGACGGTTCGGTTAGATAAATGAGTCCGTCCGCTGCTTGGCCAGGCGGATAGGTCGCCGGCCACAAAGATTCCTCGGCCAGATATTTGGCATTGGCTTCGGCATACTGGGAATCAGCCGCATGCAAACGGCCTTTGACAGCCACATCATCGCAGCGCTCTTCGGCCGCTGCATCCGTTCCCGGAGTTGCCTGCGCATCCAGCGTGTCTTTCTTCTTTTTCTTTAGCGCCAAAAGATGGGCTCCTTTTTCTCCGTAAAGCATACAGGTCACTTCCCGAGGAGATAGGATCTTCAAGGCCTTGCCACTTCCATCAGAGGCACTAAATAAGGAGGGACCGACATCCAGCGGTTGATCGGAATCGTTGGCCACACGCAAGCGCATAAAAACAATGTGCTTGTCGATGATGCCGGAAACTGTTACCGCGTATGGCCCACTAAAAAGAGTGACCGATTCATTGCCGGCCGCGGTGACACCGGGCTTCGCCCATCCGGAAAGATCACATACCGCGCCCAATCGGGGTCGGCTTTTGCTCAGACTAATCTGCAGGCTCTCAACCGTGCCGCTTGAACCCAAGATCTTAAATTCTGAATTCTCCGGCGCGCCGCCTACCAGCTCCGAAAATCCCGAGGCATCGGCAGGACTCTGACCGTTGACAGATTGAATGACGTCGCCCACAAGAATTCCCGCCTTCATCGCTGGAGAATCCTTCAGGACCTCAATCACCTGACATTGCGTAGGGATGTGAGACGGCACCGGAACGGGGCTGAGGCGTTTAATTTCGTCGGACGCGTGCAATGGCGTCGACAGGAGAACGGCGACAAGGAGTTGGCGCAATTTCACTCCAGGTATTCTAAGAAATTTTTGGCCTATTTCTGAATAAACACGAAGGGAACATATACAACAGGTTGATGAGCGAACATAATCTTGCAGATCAAGGACCCCGAGCCGACCTTACAACCGAACAGGTCGATACCATCCCAGCGAATCGGTTCTAGCGATTCGTCTCGCTCTTTTTTCCATAGGATTCGACCGGAGCGATCCATGATCACGATTTTAACGGCGAGTCGATCAAAAACGAGTCCTTTTTCGGGGGTCAATCTGACGTGGGCTTGTCGCGGCGCCCAGGGCGCGATGTGGCTAAAACTCATACTCTTTTTTACCAGTCGAATGTTACAGGGCTATGTCGTGATTGTTAATTCTGTATGAAGACAAATCAGTCCGTCATGGCGTCGTCGAAGAGGATATGCCGTCGACGCAAATCGGCCTTCCAGGCTTCTTTGGCGGCCGGCATTTTTTCTCTCGCCAGTCGGCTCCAACGGGATTCCGGTGGGGTAAAAAGGGTAGCCGCCGATTCGTACCAGGCGTAGGCCTCGCGCGGATTGGAAGCTTTGTCCCCTTCCAGATAGGCGTGCCTAGCGCGCAGAACCACGTCCGCGCAGACCATGGCGTACACAACGGATGCTCCCAAAACGACCCAGAGGAGCCTCCGACGGCCGGGACTCACTTCTTGAGGACCTTCTTATTTTTGTCGTTCACGAAAACGACTTTAGGCGTATAGGATGGGACTTCATTTTCGGCCACGACAGCCGTGCTAATGATGATAACTTTATCTTTGACAACACCCAGGCGCGCCGCGGCACCGTTTAAGCAGATCACTCCGGAGCCTTTCGGGCCAGGGATCGCATAGGTTTCGAAGCGTTGCCCATTATTCAGGTTGAAGACCTGGACCATTTCATAGGGAACGATATCCGCGGCTTCCAATAGAGTCTCATCCACGGTGATCGATCCCTCATAGTCGAGGTTCGCCTCCGTGATGGTGGCCCGGTGGATCTTCGATTTGCACATCCAACGCATCATTTAGGAATTATACCCATTAAAATAACCATCCCTCACCCCCTGCATGGCAGAAGATGAGGGATGATCGATGAAAGGTGGCTTTACGGCTGGGTGATTTTAATCGCCAGCACAGGGCAAACGCTCTCGCAGGCGGTGCAGAAAATACAATCTTTTTCGCGAATTGGACGCGCTTTCTTGGCGGAAGCCGGGTGACCGGGGGTATCCTGCCAATCAAACACGTTCACCGGACAGGCATCGATGCAGGCGCCATCGGCGACGCAAAGGTCGTAATCCACAGCAACAGCAGTGCCGTGAATGCCGAGTTTGGTCGGGGGTTCAACGGGTCCCCAAATGTCGTACGCGCCGCCTTCACCTTTTCCAACGATGGTGCGGTGCTTCATGAAATCGGGATCAATGGGTGTTACCATGAGACTTCCTCCTCAGGATTGCGGCCGGCCGCTTAGAATGTTAAAAAAATACCAATATTCGACGGGACGTGTCAAACGGGCGATTTTAAATATTCCCGATTCATCTGCGAGATGAAATCAACGCTGATTTCCTTGGGACAGACAGCCTGGCACTCCGATTGATTGGAGCAGTTACCAAAACCTTCCTTATCCATCTGGGCGACCATTTTCTGGACGCGCTCTTTGGCTTCCACGCGCCCCTGCGGCAGCTGCGCAAGATGAGAGACTTTGGCAGCGACAAAAAGCATGGCCGAAGCGTTTTTGCATGCGGCGACACAGGCCCCGCAGCCGATGCAGGCCGCGGCATCCATAGCGCGGTCGGCGTCATTTTTAGAAATGGGAAGCGCATTGCCGTCCGGCGTTCCACCCGTATCCGTCGATACGAACCCACCCGCTTGAATCACGCGGTCAAAGGCGCTGCGGTTGCAAACTAAATCTTTAACGACCGGAAATGCCTTCGCCCGCCAGGGTTCGATCACGATCGTATCGCCGTCTTTAAAGCGGCGCATGTGAAGCTGGCAGGTCGCCGTACCGGGCTCGTATTGAGCGCCATGCGGAACCCCATTGATGACCAGGGAACACATCCCGCAGATACCTTCGCGGCAATCGGAATCGAACGCAATCGGCTCCGCACCCCGCTGGACAAGCCCCTCATTGACGACATCCAGCATTTCGAGAAAGGACATGTCAGCGGAAATATCTTTCGCGTCATACGTTTCCAGCCGGCCTTTGTCGTCGCCGTTTTTCTGCCGCCAGACTTGAAGCGTAAGATTCATTTACTTATAGCTCCTAGTCGCTAAATGGACGTTTTCAAAAACGAGAGGTTCCTTGTTGAGAATGGCAGGCTTGCCTTCTCCCGCGAACTGCCAGGCCGCCACATAGGAGAAATTGGCGTCATCCCGCTTGGCTTCGCCATCATCGCTCTGGCTTTCTTCTCGGAAATGGCCGCCACAGGATTCGGTGCGGTGCAGCGCGTCTTGAACCATCAGTTCCCCGAACTCCAAAAAATCGGCGACTCGGCCCGCCTTCTCCAGGGCCTGATTAAAATCGGTTTCTTCCCCTAAGACATTCACATTTTTCCAGAATTCCGCGCGTATCTCCGGAATCCGGGCCAGGGCTTTTCGCAGTCCTGCATCGTTCCGCGCCATACCGCAATATTCCCATAATAGGAGACCGAGCTCCCGATGGAACGATGTGACCGTGCGCTTGCCTTTAATCGAGAGAAGTTTTTCCAGGCGATCCGCGGCCTCTTTTTCGGCCTTCTTAAATTCGGCGTGCTCAACGGTGACCGGGGATTTCGGCATGGTTGCTAGATAATGGCTGATCGTGTACGGCAACACAAAATAACCGTCGGCCAGCCCCTGCATGAGCGCGCTGGCTCCCAGCCGGTTGGCGCCGTGATCGGAAAAATTCGCTTCGCCGATCACGTGCAGGCCTGGAATGTTGCTCATCAGATTGTAATCCACCCATAGGCCGCCCATGGTGTAGTGCACTGCGGGGTAGATCCGCATCGGGACTTTGTAAGGATTTTCCCCCGTAATGCGCTCATACATATCGAAGAGGTTTCCGTAGCGGCCTTTGACGGCTTTAAGTCCCAACCTCTTAATCGCATCGGCGAAATCCAAATAGACGCCGCGCCCTCCCGGGCCGACGCCGCGCCCTTCATCGCAGACCTGTTTGGCGGCACGTGAGGAAATATCGCGCGGCGCCAGGTTGCCGTATGTGGGATATTTTCGTTCCAGGAAATAATCGCGGTCGTCTTCCGGAATTTGGTCGGGCGATCGTTGGTCGCCTTTTTTCTTTGGCGCCCAGACCCGTCCGTCGTTACGCAAGGACTCCGACATGAGCGTCAATTTAGACTGATGATCCCCGGACACCGGGATGCAGGTCGGATGAATCTGCGTGTAGCAAGGGTTCGCAAAAAAGGCCCCTTTTTTAAAAGCGCGATAGGTAGCCGTGACGTTGCAACCAACGGCGTTAGTCGATAGGAAGAACACGTTGCCGTACCCTCCCGTCGCCAAGACAACCGCGTCGGCCGCGTGCGATTCGATTTTCCCGGTCAAGAGGTTACGGGTGACGATCCCCCGTGCGCGGCCGTCTATAAGAACGATGTCCTGCATCTCCGTTCTCGGAAACATCTGGACGGCACCCAACCCGATCTGCCGCTCCAAGGCTTGGTAAGCCCCGAGCAGAAGTTGCTGCCCCGTCTGCCCTCGAGCGTAAAAAGTTCTAGAAACTAGCGCGCCGCCGAACGAACGATTATCCAGCAGACCTCCGTATTCTCGAGCAAAGGGGACGCCCTGCGCAACGCATTGGTCGATAATTTGATTACTGACCTGGGCAAGCCGGTAGACGTTGGCTTCGCGGGAGCGAAAATCGCCGCCCTTGATGGTATCGTAGAAGAGGCGTTGAATGCTGTCGCCATCGTTGGGATAATTTTTTGCCGCGTTAATGCCCCCCTGCGCAGCGATCGAGTGCGCGCGACGCGGGCTATCCTGGAAGCAGAAGCATTTCACCTTGTAACCGAGCTCCGCCATCGACGCCGCCGCCGATGCGCCGGCCAAGCCCGAACCGACAATGATGACGCTGTATTTGCGCTTATTCGCTGGATTAACCAACTTCATCTCGAAGCGGTGTTTGTCCCATTTGCCTTCCAGAGGACCGGATGGGACGTTGGATTCGAGCGTCATTTCACAATCCCGAGAAGAACACTGAGTGGAATGGCCGCGTAAGCAATGAAAATGCCATAGCCGATAACGTTCGAGAGTGTACGCCAGCACGGACGAACCTCTTCTTTCAAGAAACCCATCGATTGGAAGGCGCTGTAGAGCCCGTGGCTGAGGTGCATCCCCAAAAGAAGATTCGCAATGATATAGGTGATCGCGATGGCCGGCACTTGAAAGCTGCTGACCACCATCCGGTAAACGTCGTGACGGCCTTGAGAATCCATGAAGTGAGAATATTCCGGATGCACGGAATGAAACGTGAAATGCATCAGATGGTAAACAATGTAGGCCGCGACGATGAGGCCGGACCAATGCATGGTGCGGGACGCATAGGACGCCCTTATGTACTCTTTGCTGGCATACGCGATGGGGCGCGCAGCACGATTTTCGAGCGTCAAAACTGTAGCCGTCCAAATATGCAGAACCACCATGGCCAAAAGACCGATGCGTGCGCCCCAAAGGAGCTCTCCTGTATTGTGCAGAAAAGCGGAGTAGCGGTTCAGCTCCTCGGGTCCCAGGAAAATCTGGAGATTGCCAAGAAGATGTCCGATGATGAAGGCAAAAAGAGCGACACCTGAGATCGCCATCAGGAATTTTTTGCCGGTCGATGAACCAAAGTATGTCAACACAGGTGAATCCGCATTTTAAATGTTTTGCCTCGAGTGGTCTAGCGTGCTTCCTTTATTCGGCGGGGATTTCGTCCTGGTCGGTATGATTCCAGAAGTTTTCAAATTGCTGTTTAAGTATGTTGATTTGCGCTTTATCGTGAGTAAAAGCGGCTTCCTCTTCGTTTTTGGCGCGCAAGGATTTGGCAGAACGGTTATAGCTGGGCGTGGAAGCGACGGCGCCGTCGAACAGAATGAACTTGTCATGCATGAGATCGTTGCTGATGCCGCGTACACGTTTAACGTCGATGCCTTCTTCCTCCAATGTCTTCTCTTGCGGCGTGGCAACCGGGGAGTGAACGCTGTCAACGAGAATTCTCACCCGTACGCCGCGGTGTTTGGCGGCGATCAAGGCGTCCACAATTTCATTCGATCGAATCTCATAAACCACCAGTTCAATGGATGAGCTGGCTTTATCCATATGTTCGATGATCCGATCCCGCAGATCGCCAAAAAGCGGTGGGGAGCTCAGGATGGCGATGGCGCTCACGAGATGAAGGGTGGACCAGGGATGTCGCATGGCCTGATGGATGCTACTTCTTTCGGAAGTGAGTGGCAATGACTGAAATCGCTACGGAATGGCTTGAATGTGGATCCGAATTTTAACTTGATTGCCGACGGAGAAGTTCGATCCGTAATCAATGCCGAAATCTCGGCGGTTAACAGCGCCGGACGCTTCGGCGTGAAGCGCCGGTTTCCCATCAGCGGACTTGTCGCTAGTGAAGGTGAAAGGCAATTCGACCGTCTGTGTATGCCCCTTCATCGTCAGTGACCCGACCATGACATAGCCATCCCCCTTTTTAACGATGCTTTCGCTGCGAAAGACAATCTCCGGGAATTTCTCCACGTCAAAGAAATCCTTGGTGCGCAAATGCTCGTCGCGTTTTTTAACATCGGTGTCGATGCTGGAGGCCTGAATCGTGACCGTGACGCTGGATTTCGTCACATCCGTGTCGTCGAAAGAGATCGTGCCTGAAAATGTTTTGAAATTACCGTCCACGGTATGAAAGCCAAGATTCTTGACTTCAAATTCGACCTGAGACCACCCGGGCTCAATCCGGTAAACCTGCGACGGCCAGCCGCTTGATGACAAGGCCAAGAAGGTAACAGTGAAAATGGTCAGTTTTTTAAAACACATAAAAGTTTTTCCTTTCCGTCGCGGCGTAAGCGTTTAATGGCCGCTTCTCGGATGAGTGCTGCCGAGCGGGTCATACGATTTTCCTGATAAATTAATGTCACTGGAAGGTGTGTCCGGGTGTAAGCCGCTCCCTTTCCGGATTGATGCTTGAGCAGTCGCGCCTCGACATTTTTCGCGATGCCGGTATAGAAGGTGTCATCGCCGCAGCGAAGGATATAGACATTCCATTCCTTTTTCCCCCGCTTCTTCATTTTCCGGATCATGTTCAGATAGTTCGCCTGCACGACTGAATCTTACCAAAGCGTCTGGACACGGTGAGTTATTCTCTTGTTATCGGAGATACAGGCATTCAGAAGAATTTCTATGGCTTCCAAAACAGGGGATCGCTTTTTACTCGATTTCGATAGATATGGAACTGATGTAAATACTTTTTTGGCCAAGACTCAAAACAATTTGGGGCAATGGTGAGAGATCCTTTGGCCGAACCTAGAATGCGCTTCTTGGGTTTCGGCTTCTCGATGGGATTGATCTTCACAAAAGGCTTATTGTTCTTACAGATCACTATCATTTCTCCGGCGGCAACCTTGGCCAGATACTCAGCGAAATGCGCCTTCGCTTCCTTAACATCGATTTGAATCATGACGTATTTTAACTCTCCTACAATCTTTTTCAAAACCAAACTTATTCGGACAACCTGAGCAGAACCCCCGTGCGGCGGGCGCGGGATAGAGACATTTTGAGGCCGGCAAACATCGCCGTTATCGATATGGCCAGCAATCCGAACCCTTTGATTAACGGGTGGGCAAGATGCGCGGAGTGGCCGTAGAAGGTTCGGAAATAATCGAGAAAATAGGTGAGAGGGATGAGGAGTGCGACGTGATAGAAAAAGGGCGGAAGCTGGCTGGCAGGATAGTAGATGCCGGCGACCAGGATAAAAAGGTACGCAAAGGTCCAGGCACTGATTTCAGCTTTCTGCCCGTATTGCAGAACAAGAATGGAAACCAATCCACCCATGAGCAGCGCATTCATAAAAACGCCGATGAGCAATATGGCCGTCGGGGTAAATCCCGGAAGGTAGAAGCGAAACGCGTACATGGAAAATCCGGAGAGCATCGAAAACACGACTGTCCCACGCACCATGCCGATCAACCAGGGGCCAATGAGATATTCCACGACGCCGGTCGGTGTGAGAAAGGTATGCTTCACGCTCTTCGACCAAATATCGTGCAGGAGCGCATAAGCGACATCGAGTTGGGTCACCTGCAGCGTTCCGAGGACGATCGCACCGGTCAGAATGAAGGCCTGCTGATCGCGCGTCAGCTGCAGGAAATTCCCCATAAGACCGATAGAAAGCATTCCGACGATCGGCCAGAATAACATCTCGACGACCGAAAAAATATTCCGGCGCGCGAATAGCCAGTCCCGATAGGCGAACGCGAGGATGCGCTGGATCATTTCGCCAATTCCAAAAAAACACCCTCCATATCTTTTGCCTTCAACTTCGTCTGCAGTTCATCGGGTGTCCCCAGCGCAAGGATTTTCCCATCCCGGACAAACGCCACGCGGCCGCAAAGCATTTGCGCTTCGGGCATGTAATGCGTCGTGACCAGGACCGTGCAGCCGGTGCGCTTCTGATATTCCAGAATATGGCGGCGAACTTTGAGCGCGATATCCGGATCCATTCCGACCGTCGGTTCGTCTAAGAGCAGCAACTCCGGATTGTTGATCATCGCCTTGGCGAGCGCGAGGCGCTGCTTGGTTCCGGTGGAGACTTCATCGAATCGGCGATCGGCGAAAGGCTCGAGAGAAAACGCGGCAATCAATTCCTCAATCTTATGTTCACGTTCAGCTTTGGATAGGCCGTAAAGCATTCCATAAAAACGCAGGTTTTCCCGGATGGTCAGGCTCCAGGCGAAATTGGCGTTACCGGAACAGAGATTCATCTTCCCGCGGATTTTTCCCGGATCATCCAGCACGGACCAACCCAGAACTTGCGCATCGCCCATATCGGGGACGAGAAGGGTCGAGATTATATTCAAGAGCGTGGTTTTCCCCGCTCCGTTGGGCCCCAGAACGCCGAAGATTTCCCCCACCTCCACCTCCAGGGTCACGCCCTGAAGTGCGCGGGTGCCATTGGCGTAGGTTTTCTGAATGTCATGGACCGCCACTGCCTTCATATAAAGTAAGTTTAATATAATCGCCTTACTTTCCAATGTCTGCCAAATCATTGATCGTGATCGGTTCCGGCCCCGGCGGATACGCCGCTGCGTTAGAAGGCGCGCAGCGCGGGCTTTCCGTGACGCTTGTAGACGCGCAAGAAATGGGCGGAACGTGCCTCAATCGGGGCTGCATTCCGTCTAAATTTTTTCTCTCCCATGCACAGCCGGCTGCGGGCACTTTCATTCCCATTTTGCAGCTCGTCCAGCAGAAAGACGCGGTTCTGACGATATTGCGTCAGCGCATGGAGCAGGCCGCCAAAAGCGCTAACGTTCAGAGGATCACCGGCAATGCCACTTTGGTTTCGCCTCATGAAGTCGATGTGGCGACGCTGGTGAGAAAAGAACATCTAAAGGCAGATTCGATCGTGCTGGCCACAGGGTCGGCTCCGATTGCTCCTTCGGCTTTTCCGAAACATCCGGCCGTCTTCACAAGCGACACCATTTTCGCGATCGACTACCTTCCGGCCCATCTGGTTGTCGTCGGAGGCGGATACATCGGCAGCGAACTGGCCTGCGCCTTTCAGGGACTTGGATCAAAAGTCACCTTGATCGAAAAAGAAAAGGCTCTCCTCGCCACACAGCCAGAATTTCAGGTCGCCGCTCCGGTACTGCAGCGTTCCTTTGAGAAACGCGGAATGACCGTCTGGACGGGAACAGAAGTCAAAAGCGTCGTAGGCTCGGACCCCAAAAAGCTTTTAGTAACCTGTTCGAATGGAGAAACGATCGAAGCCAACGCTCTTCTTCTGGCTCTGGGAAGACGACCCAACGTCCAAGGGCTTGGGCTTGAAGCCGCCGGCATTGCTCTGAAGGAAAATAGAATTCAAGTCAATGAGTCCATGCAGACCTCCGTGCCATCCATTTATGCCATCGGAGATCTGGTGAGTCCACTTCCTTTGGCGCACACAGCGGCCAAAGAAGCCGAGTCGGCTATCCGTCATCTGATGGGCGAAAAAAGCGAGCCGCTCAACTACGCGGCCATTCCACGATGCATCTACACGCAGCCGGAAGCCGCCGCGATCGGTTTATCCGAAACGCAGGCTCAGGCCCTTGGGCACAAAACGCGCATCGACCGCTACCATTTTGCCGCCAATTCCAAAGCGATGATCGAAGGTGACACCGAAGGCTTCTGGATGATTTTGTCCGATGCCGATACGCGCAAAATTCTAGGAGCAATGATCGTTGGCCCGCACGCCACAGAACTCATCCATCTCATCGCGCTTAGCTTGCGCGCCGGGCTGACCACCGCAGATGTCGCCGAGACGGTCTTCGCGCATCCGACATTGTCCGAAGGGTTTCAGGAAGCCATGCGGCGCTCCGTCAGCACTACTCGCGGCATCAAGAAATCATGATCACAACGCGTCGTCCACTCCCTCCCGAATATAAACGGGAAATTCCAGCTGGCCCGACCTTCTACAAGGTCAATGAAGTGCTGGATTCCGGGAAGCTCAACACAATCTGCGTGAGCGGCAAATGCCCGAACCGCGGCGAATGTTTTTCGCGGGGAAGTCTTGCCTTCATGATTTTGGGAGATCTTTGCACGAGGCACTGCGGATTCTGCGCAGTCAAGGCGGGAAATCCCGGAGGGATCATCGATTGGGGTGAACCGAATCGGCTGGCGACGGCCGTCGCCCAATTAAAGTTGCGTCACGTGGTCATCACCTCAGTAGCGCGAGACGATCTCCAGGACGGCGGCGCTTCGGTGTTTGAAGCCTGCATTCAGGAAGTTCGAAAGTCTTCCCCTTCTACCATCATCGAAGTTTTAATCCCAGATTTTTTTGCGGAACGCGCGCCGCTGGATACCGTTTTAAATGCCAGGCCTGAGATTTTCAATCACAATATTGAAACCGTCGAACGGCTGACTCCGACGGTCCGCTCCAAGGCAACCTATCGCCGGACGCTTGATGTGCTTGGGTACGCCGCCGCGCATAGGGGTTCGAAAATAAAATCGGGCTTGATGCTGGGGCTGGGCGAGGGCCGGGAAGAAATTCTCCAGACGCTCATCGATCTTCGTTCGGCCGGCTGTGAATACCTCACGATTGGTCAATACCTGCAGCCTTCGACGCGGCATCTGAAGATCGAATCATACATCCCGATCGAGGACTTTCGCCGTTGGGAAAAGGAAGCGTTCCGACTAGGCTTTACGCGCGTGGCATCGGGTCCGCTTGTGCGCAGTTCCTATTTCGCAGATCAATTACATTCACCGGAGACCTCTTTATGACCACAGCCACCACCTTGCGGCGATCCCCTTTGCACGAGATTCACGCCCTCAGCGGAGGCAAGTTTATTGACTTCTACGGCTGGGAACTCCCGGTCCAATACACAAGCATTATCGATGAGCATCAGGCGACCCGTCAGGCCGCAGGAATTTTTGACATCTCACATATGGGACAAGTGATGATCGAAGGCCCGGGCGCCTTTGATTTCATTCAGAAATTGATCACGGGAGACTTGCAGCGCACATTCGACAGAGGGCTTGGAGTCTATGGACATCTGCTTTTGCCCACCGGCGGCATCATTGATGATATTTTCGTTTACGGTTTGAAGGAATCGAAACGATTTTTTATGGTCGTGAACGGTTCTACACATGAAAAGGATGTCGCCTGGCTGCGTAAGAATGTCACTCCCGGAGTAACGATCACAGATTTGGAGAACCGCGCCGGCTTTGCCATTCAGGGTCCGAAAGCTCTCGGGATCATTCGAGATACTCTGGCCGGCATCGCGGAGCTACCGCGCTTTGCCTTTCAACAGATTCAAGGTGGCGCGCCCAACGAGACGTTCTGGGGATGCCGCACCGGCTATACGGGAGAAGACGGCGCTGAATTTTTTGGTCCCGCACGAACGATTGTCACGCTTTGGAAACAGTTGCTGGAAAACGGCGCCGCTATCGGCCTCAAACCCTGCGGTTTAGGCGCGCGCGACACGTTGAGACTTGAAGTCGGCTATCCTTTATATGGACACGAGCTGACGGAAAATCGAACGTCTCTGGAAGCCAATATGGAATGGGTGATTAAATGGGCCAAAGGCGATTTCATTGGCCGCGCGGCTCTCGAAAAACAAAAAAGAGAAGGCTTAAAGGAAATATTGCTCGCGTACGAATTGACGGACCGCGGCGTTCCTCGTCAAGGCGCGAAACTTTTTAAGGATGGAAAGCCAGGCGGCGAAACCGTTAGCGGAACATTCTCCCCCTCGCTCCAGAAGGGGATCGGCTTGGCGTATGCGCCGCTTTCATGGAATAATACGGGAACCGTCTTGGACGTTGAAATTCACGGCAAACGAGTGCCGGCAAAAGTCGTTCAACCACCGTTCTACAAAAAGGGGACCGTATGAGCACCTCGCGACGCTACGCTAAAAGTCATGAATGGATTCGCCTGGATGGAAAAACCGGCTATGTCGGAATTTCTGATCACGCCCAGAAAGAAGTGACCGACGTGGTCTATGTGGAAATGGCGAAGGTCGGAAAAGCGGTAAAAGCGGGCGATGAGGCCACGACGCTAGAATCTGTGAAGGCCGCCTTCAGCATCTATGCCCCGATGTCCGGCACGATCTCCAAAACCAACAATGCGCTAGAAGGCGATCCTGGCCTGATCAATAAATCCCCCTACGACGATGGATGGATTTTTGCCATGGACGTTTCCAATCCCGAGGAACTTAATGCCCTGATGACCGAAGAGCAATATCAGGCATTTCTCACCAGCGGCGCGGCGGCCGGCCACCATTAAAAACGACTACCAACGCATTTACGCTATTATCAAGAAAATTCCCAAAGGCCGCGTGGCGACCTACGGTCAGATCGCGCGATTGGCTGGACTAGGCGGCCAAGCCCGCCGAGTAGGCTACGCCCTCAGCGCTCTACCTGAAAATCACGATATCCCCTGGCAGCGTGTGATCAATGCCAAAGGCGAAATAAGCTCCCGGGCGGAACCGCACTATGAAAATATTCAGAGAACTCTCCTGGAACGCGAACGAATTATTTTTGACTCAAAATCTAAGATCTTACTGCGTCGTTTTCAGTGGCGGGCGTAATCAGATATGCGTTACTTAATAAGCCTGGGGCTACTCGCGTTCGCGTGTGTCAGCGGCTGGAGCGAAATCGGCGAGATTGACGTCCATTCCGGTCCGCCAGTAGTCAGCGAAGCACCGGCCACCGATGGCAGCGTCCTATGGGTTTTGTCGAAAACACGCATCACGGTCATGATGCTGGATTCTAAAGGCCGGCGCACAGGGTACGATTTTAAGACCGATAAAACCTTGACGGAGATTCCTAATTCGGAATGCAGCGTCGACTTTGTTCCCAACCAGTATACCGGCGACCCTCATTCGGAAGCGTATCAACGCTTCACGATTCAGCCCGCAACCTCCGGGGCCTATACAATCCAGGTCCGCGGGCTGCAAGATGGCCCCTTTCAGATTGACATCTCCGCGCAGTCCACCAACGGCAGCTCCGAACCCTCCAAACAAATTGAGGGCTTGATCAGCGCCAAAGAAATGAAAACTTTCCGTCTGAACTACGACGCATCCCCGTCGATGCAAATGACGGTCATTGAGCAAACACCCCGACATTGACATGTTCTTCGGCCCAGTGAGCAAGTTTCCGTGGCTTCGACCAATGCGTTATCCAACATCAGGAACCGGACGGGTCGGGAGAAAGGAGCAAGCAATGAAACGGAATGTAGTTTGGCTCGCGATATTTTCCATATCTCTTTTTTCGGGGATTTGTTTTGCCACAGATGCTCCGGAACCCTTTGTCAAAAAGAATGGTTGCCCCGGCCATCAGGATTGCCGCTACGGCAATTGGCAGACGACTAAAGAAGTAACGATCGTGAAATCCCCGTCAAATCCTAAGGTCATTGGAAAAGTCGCCCCTGGGCAAACGATCCACGTCGAATCAGGGGATGTGTATATCACGCCCCTGCGTATCGATGTCCTTGCGGATCATAAAGAAAATGTAGTTTCAGCTAATGATGACCAGAATGATTCCCACCAAGATTTGGGATTTAAGGCCGGCGACGTACTTTATTGGATGGGCGGAGGATGTCGATCGGAGCGTAGCGACGCTGGTGTCATCGGGTTGCTGAAGTGCCTCCCTTTTTGCAGTCTGCGCAGTTCTCTTGACCTGCCTCATGCTGCTGGTGTTTGTAAAGCGAACGCTTTAAAATTCGAAGCGATGGTGTCCAACTGCCCGGCCTCCGTCACAAGAACCGCTCCGAGCTTCCAAGTTGGAGGAACGTGTCCATGCCCGGAAGTGAGCTCAACTTGAATTGTAATATGGCCGCCTGTGTCCGAAGTACACCGGAGCTTGAGTTCGCCTTCAAGAGATTCCCACGACTTTTCCCCAGACCAGCCTTTCCAATGCGAGGCCATGTTCGCAAAGAGGTCTGTTAGGATTTGGAGTTTCATATAAGCATAGACCGGCGCGGAGGCATTCAGATTTTCGAAATCCAACTTCACGGTCATCAAATCGGATTTCGCGTCTTGCCAACGGAGCTCAAGACGAGCATTACCTTTTACGGACGTCAGCACAAAGGACTCGCTCACCGGCAAAAGAACCTCCCTCTGGGAATCAACCCAAGGAGCATACAACCCCCTAATTGGCTATGTCCAGGGTAAACGGCCTTTTCGACAGCGTGCTTTTTTGATTTGACGAACGATCGCCACAGGCCATCATCTGTGCCGTTCTCTTGTATAATTCCTGAAATGGATTTTACACCTCACACCGATTCTGAACGAAAAGAAATGCTCGCCGCTATTGGCGTCGCCGATTTTAAAGAACTCGTTAAAGATCTCCCGCTTTCTAAAACCGATCTAAACATTCCCTCGGGCCTATCCGAAGGCGAAGTTGTGCGCCTGGGACTCGAACTTGGGTCGAAGAACCAGGCTGCTCCGCGACTGATGTCTTTTCTGGGCGCCGGAGCCTACGATCACTTTTCCCCCGCTGCCGTATCAGCGCTCATGAGCCGCGGCGAATTTTTGACTTCCTATACTCCCTATCAGCCTGAGGTGAGCCAGGGGACGCTCCAGACTCTTTACGAATTTCAGTCGATGATCTGTGAGCTCATGGGCATGGATGTCACCAATGCGGGCATGTATGAGGGTGCCAGCTCGCTGGCCGAAGCCGTGCTTCTGGCGCTCCGTGAAACCGGCCGCAAAAAAGTCCTCATTCCGCAGAGCCTGCATCCGGATTATAAAACAGTGCTCGCCACCTACACGCTCGAATCCGGCACTCAGCTGATCGAGATTCCATACAAGAATGGTCTGCTGGACATGGGATTTGTGGCAAAAAATCTAACGACAGAGGTCGCCGCGGTCGTCGTGCAGAACCCTAACTTTTTCGGCGTCGTGGAACCGGCCGAGCAAATCGCTCCGCTCGCGCAGGCGGCTGGAGCTTTATTTATCGTCGCGGTGAATCCGATTTCACTAGGCCTTCTCACTCCTCCTGGCGAATACGGTGCCGATATCGCTGTGGCGGAAGGTCAATCGCTCGGAATCGCGCCGGGATTTGGTGGACCGTATCTCGGCTTATTTGCCTGCAAGACGAAGTGGCTGCGAAAGATGCCCGGACGTCTGGTCGGCCAGACGGTGGACGTCGACGGTAAGCGCGCGTTCGTTCTGACCCTACAAGCCCGCGAACAACATATCCGTCGCGAAAAGGCGACGTCCAATGTCTGCACGACTACGGCGCTCATCGGATCTTGCGCGACTTTTTATATGTCGCTTATCGGCAAGCAAGGACTTCGGGATGTCGCCTATCAAAACCTGGCCAAAGCCCGCTATGCCTTCGACCAAATAACGCAGATCCCGGGCGTGCGGGCGCCGTTTAGCACGCCCATCTTCAACGAATTTGTTCTGCAGACGAAGATCTCCCCGGATATCCTTCAACAGAAATTGCTTGAGCGCGGTATTGTCGGGGGCCTTCCTATAAAGAAATGGTACCCGGAATTGGAAAACGCGTCCCTGTGGTGCGTCACGGAAACCAAAACCAAAGCCGACATCGATCTCCTTGTGAAGCTGCTGAAGGAGGTCCTCTGATGGAAAATCTAATTTTCGAAAAATCCCAGCCGGGTCGAAAAGGGTATCAGCTGCCCGCGCTGGATGTCCCATCCATCGATCCGGCGACAGTCCTGCCCAAGGCTTCTCTGCGAACGCGCCTGGCTGAACTTCCCGAGGTGAGTGAGTTGGATGTCGTGCGCCACTATACGCGGCTTTCACAACTGAACTTCAGCATCGACACGAATTTTTATCCGCTCGGCTCCTGCACGATGAAATACAACCCAAAGGTGAACGAGCAGATCGCCAATTTAACCGGCTTTAAGGCCCTCCATCCGCTTCAGCCAACCTCGACCGTGCAAGGGTTCCTGCAGGTCTATTATGAACTCGAACGCATGCTCTCCGAGATGTGCGGCATGGCGGAATTCACGCTGCAGCCGTCGGCAGGCGCGCACGGGGAACTGGCGGGGCTTCTCATCGCTCGCGCCTATCACAAATATAAAGGTAACCCGCGCAAAACCGTTATTCTTCCCGATTCCGCGCATGGGACGAACCCCGCCTCCGCCATGATCGCGGGATATAACGTCGTCACCGTTAAATCGGATGCACGCGGCGCCGTGGACCTGTCCTCGCTCAAGGCGGCTCTTAATCAAGACACCGCCGTCTTCATGCTGACCAATCCCAGCACGCTCGGACTTTTTGAAAAGCAAGTGAAGGAAATCGCCAAGATGGTCCACGATGTCGGTGCGCTGCTTTATCTCGACGGCGCCAACATGAATGCGTTGGTCGGCCTCATCCGCCCTGGCGATATGGGTTTCGACATCATGCATTTGAATCTTCATAAAACCTTCTCCACGCCTCACGGCGGCGGCGGTCCGGCGGCGGGGCCGGTCGGTGTGAGCCAAGCGCTCACCCCTTTTCTCCCGGTGCCGCGCGTTCGCAAAACCGAACAAGGCTATTCGCTCGAAGAAACATCACCTTTGTCGATCGGGAAGATGCGCGCCTTCAACGGCAATTCGCTCATTCTCTTGCGCGCTTATACATATATTCGGTGTTTGGGCCGCGAAGGGGTTCGCAAAAATACCGAAATTGCCATCCTCAATGCCAATTATCTGCGCGTGAAGCTTCAGGACGCTTTCCAAGTCGCGATTGACGAGCCCTGCATGCACGAATGCATCTTCACGGCGGCAAAACAGAAATCCAAAGGCGTCAAAACGCTGGATATCGCTAAACGCATGCTCGACTATGGCTACCATCCGCCGACGATTTATTTCCCTCTGATCGTTGAAGAAGCGATGATGATCGAGCCGACCGAAACCGAATCCAAACAAACCCTGGATCAATTCATTGAGACGATGCATGTGATCGCGCAGGAAGCCCAAACGGATCCGGAAAAACTGAAGCACGCGCCTTACACGACTCCCGTCCGCCGCCTAGACGAAGTCAAAGCCGCGCGCGAACCCAATTTACGGTGGAAACCCTCATCAATCATTCCCACGTCCTCCAAAGCTGGCGTTTCCTAAGCTCGCCTCCCGCATCCGGCGAGGAGAACATGCTCAGGGATGCTGAAACATTAATCAGCGTCGAAAATGGAGAAAAGCCTCCAACCTTGCGCTTTTTCCGATTTCGCGAACCCACGATGTCGTATGGCCGTCTGCAGAAGCACGAAGATGTCGAGCCGCTTCGGCCTGAGGGCTGGGCCATCGTCCAAAGGCCGACTGGGGGCGGGGTTGTCTTTCATCGAGAGGATCTCTGTTTTTCTCTCTGTTGGAAACCGAGCGACGCTCCTCTGCCCGACCGGCCCCAAGACCAATACCGCTGGATTCATTCGGTTGTCCTTGGCGCCTTGAAAGATGACGTAAGACTTCACATGGCCGCCTGTTGCGATGTCTCCAAATCCGATGATCCTTTTGCCGTACGCACCTGCTTTCAGAATCCAGTAGGATACGATTTGCTCGAAAATAGCAAAAAGATTCTCGGCGGAGCGCTACGCTGCACGCGCCGAGCCACTCTGTATCAGGGTTCTCTGCAAATGATTGACTTTCCAGGGCTGGACGTTCGTTTGATGTCGGCATTTAAAATTCTCCTGACACCGGGCGCTGTATGACCGTCACCGCTGATTTACGCCGTTCCCACCGATATCTTACGCTTCTGGCTTTGGTTCTCGTGGCCTATTGGCCAACGTTAAAGGTTGGATTCTTATGGGACGACCATGTGTTCATTGAGCAAAATCCTTACATTCAAAGCTGGACCTGGTCGAATCTGAAACACGATCTCACCTCAACGGTTTCCAACGGGCTGGGAGACGAGGGATACTTAAGGCCGGTCGTGACCTGGTCGAATCGTCTGGATTATTCGATCTGGGGATTTCATCCTTTTGGTTACCATCTAACCAGTCTTGCCCTCCACTTTGGAAACACGATTCTCCTCTACGAACTGATCCTGATCCTTGGCTGTTCCCCTCTCACCGCTTTATTAACGGCCTGTCTTTTCGCGGTCCATCCCATCGGCGTCGAAGGCCTCATCTGTGTGACTGGACGAGGAACCTTCCTTAGTTTCTTTTTTGGCCTGAGCGCGATCCTTTTTCTCGCAGAGCCAGATCCCGGCCGGATTCTGTTGGGGCTTGTGAGTTTGGCATTGGCACTTCTTAGCAAAGAAGAAAGTGTAGTTGTGCCTTTTTTAATCGCCCTCCTTTGGGCTGTCCGCGGCGCGCCAAAGAAGCGCTATGGATTACTTCTCCCTATTGGAGTCCTTCTTGGCATTTATCTTCTGTATCGGCACGCTCTTTTTGGGACATTGGGTGCGCCAAACGACCTCACATTCACCTTGCGCTTTTTTCTTCAGGCCTTTCCTCGCGTTTTATCACATTACCTGCGATTGATTCTGATTCCTTGGAATTTGCATTCTCACCGTATGATTCTGCGCATGAGTCATTTTTGGGTCTTGTCTCTCGTGGGCTGGATTGGGGCGATGCTTCTGGCTTGGTCGAAACGCCGTTCTTATCCTTGGATTTTTTTCTGCGTCTTTTGGTTTGTGCTTGGGCTTCTTCCTCCGGCCTTGGCGATGGTGCATGGCGGATTCATGCTGGATCATTGGGGCTATTGGGTGGCGCCCGCCGTTCTTCTTCCCCTTGGAATTTTATTCGATACGCTCTGGAGTCGACAGTATCCGAAAGGTTTCTCGATGCTTTATTTCGCGCTGCTCATCTTTTATGCTCTGCTTGTTCAGCTGAACATAGAGTTACGCGGCACCGATGAAAAGATGTACCGATGGGCCCTTCGGTTTTCAACATCGCATCCAATCCAATTTAACTTGGCCTCACTTTTACTTCATACCGGTCGTCCCGGGGAAGCGATTCCCTATTTCGAGGAAGTTCAAGCCTACTATCCGGAAGACCTTCGAAATTCCTATTTCTTGGCCCTCGCCTATGACGCGGCGGGGCATCCCAAAGTGGCAATTCACGAACTCGAAACGATTCTGAAACGAGACCCGACCTATACTCCGGCCATCCAATATCTTCACACGATGAAAGCCAAAAGTCATTCACCGGTTCGCTAGCTTCTGTGATGCTCGACGGACTTAGCGTCTTTTTCCCATGCTACAACGAAGAAAGCAATATCGTCTTCGTGTTGGACTCAGCGATTCAAATCCTGCCGGACATTGCAAAACAATTTGAAATTATCGTCGTGGACGATGGGAGCCAGGACCAAACCGCGGCCTTAGCCGATGCCTATTCGCGTCGAGACTCGCGAGTCCGTCTCATTCGACATGACCACAATCAAGGATATGGGGCGGCGCTCAAAACTGGATTTCGGTCCGCCCGCCTCCCCTGGGTCTTTTTTACGGATGCAGACCGACAATTTGATTTATCAGATCTTGAGCGGCTCGTTCCCCATACCCCTTCCGCAGACATTGTCGCCGGCTATCGTCTTCATCGCGCGGACCCATGGTATCGGTTATGGAATGCATCACTCTTTGCCCTGAGCCTCCGGATCTTCATGGGGTTGTCCGCCAAGGATGTTAATAGCGCCTTCAAACTTTACCGGCGAGACATCATTCAGGGGCTGCCGCTTCGTACGGATGGGGCGCTCATCAATGCGGAAATTCTCTGCCGCGCCGATCGTCAGGGTCGCCGAATTGTATGGGTCGGCGTCTCTCATTGGCCCCGACGGGCTGGAACCCCATCGGGCGCAAAGCCGCGCGTCATTTTAAAGGCCATGATTGAGTTTTGGATTTTATTTTTCGACTTGCGTTCGATAAAGCCTCTCGCGAAAAATAAGTATTGACAATTAGAATATATTATAACAGGATATGCCTGATTCGGTTCGTTTATAACGGATTAGGATATGCCCCACTTAAACATTTACCTGTCTCGAGAACGCGACAAATGGCTGCGCCAGCAGTTGGACGAACTCGCCCGGCAGGATAATCGCTCCCTTTCCTACATCGTCGAAGAAGCGCTCGTTCAATTTATCAAGGATCAGGGACGACATGTCCCTCATGACAAAAGAAAGGACCATCGAACCCGTGCATCAGAATAAATACAGCGTTGTGTTGTTCACTTGCACTAGCCTGACCCTATTCCCCCTCGTTAGAGCCTTCGCGCGTCCACTCCCGGCTCTCACCGATCAGGATTTCCGGCGAATTTCTTTCGTGGGGCGCTGCGACCAGAACCAATGGGCCACCAGCCGAGACAATAAACTCGAAATCATGATGAGCGCCGAACCGGGAGAGTCCTGCGAGGCCCGCCTGCATTTTCGTACGCCGAAGGATTTAAAATCCCTGGCCAGCCTGCGGTTTATGGTCCGAAGTTCACGCCCCAAGCAACGCATGGCCGTCGAGCTGGTGAGCGCCGAAGAGGACAACTCGGAAGACAGCCTTGCGCGCACACGGCCGTTTACCGTGTCCGACGAATGGACCCCGAATGCGCTGCACTTCCAGTACCTTAAGAAAGGAAATCGGGACAAAGGCCTTTCCGAAATCCGGTTCATCGCGATGTCTGAAAACGGACGTTCGGCGCCATCCCTCTTTATAGGAGATATCCGATTTCTAGAATTGTCCGCGATGGCCGCCGGCCTGGCGGCCGCGGGAACTCCAGCGATAGGAGCCGCTCCGGGCATTCCTTTGGAACGCCAGATGGTTTGCGTTTCCGCCAATGAGCTTTCGTCCATGCAAATGCCTCCACATTTCATGGCGCTTACCCTCTCCGCGGAATTCAACCATTTGGTGAGTCGGGTGATGTCTGGTCTCATGACGCTTTCTCCAATGACTCAGAAAATCGCCGGTGTGAGCCTGGTTTGGCTTTTCACGGCCCTGTGGCTTATTCGCCGGAAAAAACCCTCATTGGCTTCTCTGCTTTCCCCCCTTTACGAAATCAACACTCGGACATGGAAAAGTTCACGCGATGAGGATGGTGTCCATCACTTCGGCGGATTCCATTCGGTCACGTTGAATGATTTGAAATCGATGAAGGCCTCCGGATTCAACAGCCTTTGGTTGATGGGCATCTGGGATGTGGGCCCAAAAGTGCGCTCCATCTCCAAACGCTATGGCGGCGACTTTCAGGGCTCCCCGTTCGCGATCCGGGACTACCGCGTTTCCGAGGACCTGGGCTCGGAAAAGGAATTTGATGCTCTCATCGACCGCGCCCACGGCTTGGGCCTTAAAATCATTGTCGACTTCGTGCCCAATCACATGGGCTTGGATAGCGATTGGCTCAACAGCCATCCAGAATATTTCATTCACAAGGTAGCCTCTCCGACAGAAGCCGAGCTGTCCGATAGCGAATTGGAAAAACGGCACCCGGGGTATTTTGTCCATCGTACCCCCTCCTATCCGCAGGGGCATCGCCGAGTTCCCAAAACGATCTTGGTCGCCTACGGAAAAGATCCCTATTTCTATCCGTGGATCGATACGGCTCAGCTGGATTATGCCGAGCCGACCTTGCGGCGCAAGATGACGGAAGTGCTCTGTGATCTGGCGCGCAAAGTGGACGGGGTGCGCTGCGATATGGCGATGCTCGTTCTGCGCGAGCAAGTCAAAATCCATCGCCATCCGGACATGACCTGGGAAGCCTTTAATCGGCTCATGCCGGAAGAATTCTGGCCGGAAGCCATCCGCTCCGCCAAGCGGGTGAATCCGCAATTTACGTTTATGGCTGAAACCTATTGGTCGATGGAAGGGTATTTGCAGCAGCTCGGATTCGACTACACCTATAACAAGCCGCTTTACGAGGCCATCTGCAGCGCGTTCCAAAGCGCGAACGCGGAGGGTCTGCTAAATTTCATGCGTCTTTTGGGCAACGATTTCCTAAGCCGCGGCGTCCATTTCATCGAAAACCACGACGAAGAACGGGCGATGAATACCCTGGGAGAAGAACGTCAACGGGCAGCGGCCACAGCGTTGTGTACGCTGCCCGGCATGGCGCTCCTGCATCAAGGCCAGTTGGATGGAAAACGCGAACGGCTGCCGGTGCAACGGGCCGTTCCCATTCATCAGGAACCCGTCAATGCGGGATTGCGCGCCTTCTACGAAGGTCTGCTGAACGTGACATCTCGGACTTTATTTCGAGAAGGTCGGCTGAACGTGCTTTACAGCAACAATCCATCGTTCATTAGCTACGCGCGCGTGGATGATGCCCACAAGGCGGTCGTCATCATCAACACCTCCGACCAGATCCAAAAAGGCGTGGTGACGATCACTCCGGGCGTCAATCTTAAAAGTGGATTGGCTTATGAACTGAAAGACCTTTTCTACGGCCTAAAGCCGGTGGAAATCAGAGATCAAAACACGATCCAGCCCAGTTATAAATACACCGCCGCGCATTTGATCAATCAAGGCCTGTACGTCGAGCTCGCCCCGTTCGATGCGCACATCTTCATGATTGAGCCGGATTCGGGATCGAAGCTGGGGGAACGCTTGAAGCATGCCCTGCGCGCAGTGTCTCCAATGCCCAGGCTGCGTGTTCCCGCACGATCGGGCTTGAGTCATTTTTCGCGAGGGCCTGAAGACGGCCACTAAGATCCGTCCGGCCAAGGTTCGCGGCAGCCACGCAGGCATTTCTCACGAAGCTATCACGGCCTGCTCGCATCACGGAAGTCCCGGTAAACTTATCGCTGAATTCAGCCTCTGTTGTGATCGATAAGATATTTTCCAACATCAAAGTGCCACCCGGTTTTTGTTGAAAATTCCGATTGGGAAGGTTGTGCGGACAAACTTCCTGACAGATATCGCACCCAAAAATCCAAGCCCCCGTTTCCGCTCTCAGTTCCGGATCGATTGAGCCGTCTTTCTCAATCGTGAGATACGCAATACAGCGCCGCGGATCCAGCGCGAAGGGTGCGGTGATGGCTTCGGTAGGACAGGCATCGATGCATAGGTGACACTCTCCGCATGAACGGTCGTCGGGAGCGTCGATTGGCAGCTCGAGGGTGGTGATCACATTCGCCAAAAATACCCACGAGCCCAATCCTTTGGTGATGAGCATCGTGTTTTTCCCGATAAAGCCCAACCCCGACCGCTGCGCGAGTGCGCGTTCCAAAAGCGGGCCTGTATCGACAAAAGTACGGCAGTCGGCCCCAGGCGCCATGGATTCCAAATAACGAACGAAGCTGTCGAGACGCTTTTGGATAACCTTGTGATAATCCCCACCATAAGCGTAACGCGCGATGCGGCCTTCGGGCGAGGGAACGAGGGAAGGAGCGAGGGTGCGAGAGGACTGGCGAGCATCAGGGACGAGATTGCCCTTTGTCTTTCCCTCCTTCCCTCCATCTCTCTTTCCCTCAGCGTCATAGGTCATCGCCAGGGAAATGACACTTTTAGCGCCTGGCAATAGTTCACCGGGACGGGATCGGCGTTCGGGTTCGCGCTCAAGGTAACTCATCTCGCCCGCTCGCCCTTCAGTGATCCATTGCTTCAAAAAAGCCTCATCCCGCTCCAGCGGCGCGGCGGACGTGATCCCCACGCGCTCAAATCCCAGAGACCGACCGTAGGTGATCAGATCTTGCTTAATAGTCATCGCAGAATAAGATTATTAGACGGAAAAATGATGAAGATGGATCTTGATATGTTTCGAGAATAGATCGAAATCTTTATCGGTGGTAAAAATCGGCATGTCGCGGCGCATCGACAGAGCGCATAAGAGAAAGTCGGTATGTGACCCCTGCACCCCTTTGGAACGACAGCGGGTAAAAAGTTCCGCCGCCAGTTCGTGATCATCCCGTTCAATAGGGAAATCTTCGAAATCCCTGAGTTGATCCCTGATTTTTCTGAATTGGGCGGCATCCGCGATGCCGGAAAGAACCTCCTGCCTGATAATTCCAGGCAAAATCGCCACCCCTTGATAAAGCAGTTTGCTGAATTCGCTCACCACACTCTCGGCCTCTGGCGCCAAACGTTTGCGAAGGGCCGCCGACCAGACGGGTGTATCGACCAAAACGCTCACGGGCGAGCCCGGTGAGCCTTATAATCATAGCGAGGGTCAAAGTTCACCGTCCCGAAAAACTTCGCAATCCCACGCTGTTTTCGACGAGAAATATACTCTTTGAGCGCTTCCGTCACCGCATCCCGCTTAGTTTTAAAACGTCCGATCTTTTGAGCGGCCACAATCAATTTATCATCCAACGCAAGATTTGTGGGCATTTGGACCTCCATTTACACACATAAGTTTACACATATCCCTACTCACTTTCAATGGGTTTTTAATGCCGGACCATGGCGAGGAATTCCTCGACATTTTTAGCCATGAGGTAGGGATTCGTCTTTTTTTCACGGCCGAGGGAATTGTTGGGTGTGGCGCCATAGTCGTGACCGGGGTAGAAGACCGTTTCATCGGGGAGCTTCTTCAGTTTGGCCAGGCTCTGGAAATGATCGCGAGGACTAGAATAGGGAAAGTCGCAGCGGCCGATCGTACCCACAAACAGCGTGTCCCCCGTCATCAGCGCTTCAGCAGGCCCTCCGGTATCAGGCCGGATCAGCATGCAGCGACAGCCGGGGGTATGGCCCGGCGTATGAATCATCTGGATATCAAGTTTTCCCACATGGACAGATTCCGCGACGGACGTCTTCTTTAGGCTGGAACGCGGGATCACCATGCCTCCTGCCCCTTCATAAATAAATTCTTCCAGTTCCCCCTTTTCCGCGCAAACGATCGCATCGGTTTTCTCGACCACTTCTTCCACGCCGTTAATGTGGTCGTAATGTCCGTGAGACAAGAGAACATGGGTCAGACGATAGCCGTCCTCTTCGATGACTTTCAGGATGGCCGGCACGTTCCAGGCGGGATCCACGACCGCCGCCTCTTTGGTCTGCGGATCGCCGACCAGATACACATAATTCTGCATCGGACCGAGGGAAAGCTGCTTGAGGTAGAAGGCCATATCAATACTGTAAATAGGCTTGCCGGTCTTTGGCAAACTGATCCGCGCTCTTATGAAAAACGTCGAGAATCTCGGCGGCCGATTTATTGGCTTCATACAGATGCTCAAAATCCTGAGATCCCGTCACGCGCGCGACTTCATCCCAACGAGGCTGAAAATCTTTGGGCCACAATTCCCGAATAAGGATAGCCACTTGAACAAACAGATCCACCGGACGGACAAGCATGGGATCTTGGACGATGATCCGCACCCCCGAGCACATTTGCCCCTGATAATTATCAACCAGTGGAACGAAGGAGGACGCAATAAAATAGAGGCCCGGGAGCTTTAAATCATTCAAGCGTTTAGCGAGCACCTCGCCATTCATCCAGGGAGCGCCGATCCGTTCGAACGGGAAATCCGTCCCGCGACCAACGGCAACATTCGTGGCCTCAAACATACCGACACCCGAATACAACAGAGCGGCTGTAGAAGTCTTAATATTGGGAGATGGCGCCACAAACGGCAATCCGGTATCAGGCCAAAGCATATCGCGTTTCCAGTTCTTCAAACCTATCACAGTAAGCTGAATACCCAATTTCTGCGTCTGGTTGTACCATTGCGCCAGTTCCCCCGCCGTGAAACCATGTCGGACAGGGATTTGATAATAGGCCGTAAAATGATGAATGCGCGAGTCGAGGACCTGGCCTTCAACCACCGCTCCACCCACCGGGTTGGGCCGATCAAGGACCATGAAGGCAATGTTTCTTTGCCCGGCGGCTTCCATCGCCAAACCCATGGTCGTCAAATAGGTGTAAAACCGCGCCCCCACATCCTGCATATCAAAAACGAGAACATCGATGGCATTGAGCATTTCCGGCGTCGGTTTTTGTACCGATCCATAAAGGCTGTAAACAGGAAGATGCAGGCGCGGATCAATGGTATCCCCTACAGACTGGCCCGCCTCACGTTTCCCCCGAATACCGTGCTCGGGTGAAAACAGAGCGATCAGTTTTACTCCAGGCGCCTTCGCTAAAAGATCCGCCGTGCTTCGGCCCCGCGAATCAACACCTGTCTGATTGGTAATGAGGCCCACCTGCTTGCCTTGAAGAAGCGCATAATCTTGCTGCTCCAGAACATCAATTCCCAAAAGCACGGGCTGTTGTTGGACGGAGCTATCAACCGCCTGCAGAAGCGATGCTAAACTGACAACCCCTAACGCTGCCATCCATGATTTCATTCCCATGGATTATAGCTTTTCAGTTTTTTGGAGTTTGTGTCCTGCGGATTTGGTGCGAGTTTTTCTGGCAATGCGTTTTAATATCTGGGCGGCCTTTTTCTGCATAACAGGGTCGGGACCCTTCTGGATCTCTTCAAGCGCGGGAACAGCCTCCTGCCCGAGTGCGACGATAGCGTCCGCGGCTTGATCGCCGAGCAAGCTCAAGCTGTCCGAGAGTGCTTGGATAAGCCCCGGCAAACCGACCGCGCCGAGATTTGCCAGGCCCTGAATCGCCTGCTGACGAACCACGGAGTTCGAGTCAGACAGGGCACGATTCAATTGCGACGAGGCATCTGCACTGTCCTCTTTCCATTGTCCCAATGCCGAGACCGCAGCCAAACGAACATCAACCACTGGATCCCCAATCGCTTGCCTAAAAATCGGAAGAACATCCGGACCGGGTTTTGCCAACTTTGCAGCGACCTGTACGGTTTTGAGTCGCACCGCGTCATCAGAATCTTTGACTCCCGCCGCCAAAAGCGGCAATGGTATAGGCCAGTTCATTTTCGATTTGCCGATGATATCGATGACTTGCCGGCGTACTTCGGCATTGGCGTCACGTTGAGCGGTGCTGAGCCCCGGCAGCGATTCTGGAGTAGCCGGGCCAATGCGTTCCAGGGCCTGTGCGGCTCTTTTTCGTGTATAGGCATCATGATCGTCCTGAGAAACTACGAGTAAGGGCCCGATCGCGCCCGTCGCCGGAGGTTTGAGTTGTCCAAGGGAATCCGCGGCCGCTCCGCGAACATTTTCTTCGAGATCGGAAAGTGCCCGAATCAACGCCTCTTGAACATCGGACGAGGCGGGCTGCACCAGACCCAAGGCTTCCGCGGCACTGACACGGATAAAGGCGTTATCATCTTTCTGCAATCGTACGATCAGAATAGGAACGGCTTTTGGGCCCATTCGACCAAGGGTCGTCATCACGACTTCACGATTTCCCGATGCCGACGATTTGAGTCCCGCCGCCAACGCGGGAATGGCAGGATCGCCGATTTGCATCAGCGCTTTTTCGGCCGCATCATGCACATCACCATACGGATCAGCTAAAAGACCGACAAGGTCCGGGGCGGCATGCTGGGCTTGTGGGCCGAAGAGAGCGAGAGTCAACGCCGCCCGGCGACGCACGATAAAACTGGGATGCCCGAGGACTAGCGTGAGGGGCGCCAGAGATGCTGGACCGATCTTTATTAGAGCATCGCGGGCGGCCATAAAGACCGATTCTTCGTCTGATTGAAAGGTTTGAACCAGATCCTCAACGGCCGGAGCGGCGTCCGCGCCCATGTTGCCTAGCGCCTGCGCCGCCTGCTGCGCCGAAGCCGCGTCACGATGAAGTGATTGAATCAATCCCAGAAGAACCACTCGTTGATTTTCTGGACTTATGGTCTTATTTTCAGCAACTGAAAATGAGAAAGCGATAAAGATACTGGAACCAATGAGGAAGGACCGGCTGTATCGGCTAAAAGCCCGCATGTGAATTTTATAATAACACAAAAATGCTACCTTACTGGTCGTGATTCATACCCCTTTAACGTGGCCCGACTTCATCGTGATGGCAGCCATGTTGACCGCCATGCTAAGCCTCGGCTATTGGAAGGGCGGCGGACAGGTCACGACCAAAGATTTCTTTCTCGCCCGTCGGCAGATCCCTTGGTGGGCGGCCTGCTTGGCTTTTGTCGCCACCGAAGTAAGCGCCGTCACATTGATCTCGGTTCCCGCCACCGCGTTCATGGAAAATTGGCAATACGCGCAGTTTTTCATCGGATCAACCGCCGCGCGGTTCGTCATCGCCTACCTATTTATTCCGGCGTTTTATCATTACAACTGCACGACGATCTACGAATTCCTTCTCCACCGCTTCGGCGCGGAGACACAGCGTACGGCCACGGTGTTTTTCTTCATCACGCGTCTTCTCGGCTCCGGTGTGCGATTTATGGTCGCGGCCCTGGCACTTAGCGTCCTACTCGGTTGGCCGATCATTCCGGCTATCCTTCTCTTTTTGAGCATCAACGTCGCGTATGTCATGTATGGCGGGATGAAATCCACGATCTGGACCGGCACTTTCCAAACGACGACCTACATCATTTGCGGACTGACGACAATTGTCTTCGTTGCTTTTCATATCCCTGGTGGCTTGGTGGACCTCATTCACACGGCGGCCGTTGCCGGGAAACTGCACGTCTGGGACTGGGGCCCTTCATGGAATGATCCGGCTTTTTTTAAGAACTTCTTCCGAGACCCGAATATCGTCTGGATCGCGATCGCCAACGGATTTTTTGGATCCATGGCCGCCTTTGGAACAGACCAGGAACTGATGTCGCGACTCCTGACGGTCGAGACTCGCCCCAAGAGCCAAAAAGCGATGGTGATGACGCCGATCGCATCGGGCATCGTGTTACTTATTTATCTCTCGGTCGGGACATCCTTATATTCTTTCTACGCGAAAAATCCAGCCCTGCCCATGCCGTCAAAACTCGACAAAATTTTCCCCTACTTTATCGGTAACTCGATGCCCGTTCTTCTGCGTGGGCTTCTCCTTGGCATGATTGCCTTGGCCAGCATGGATACGCCTTTGGCGTCACTCACCACGTCGTTTGTCACCGATATTTATAAACCGCTATTTCATCCGCAGGATTCTGAAGAATACTATCTACGCGTCTCGCGCGTTTGCGTGGGTATTTTTGCCGTCATTCTGGCGCTGATTGCGTACGGATTCAGTTTTTACCAAAAATTCCTCTGGCTGGCGTTTAAGATCGGCGGGGTAACATTTGGTTCGCTCTTAGGCGTGTTTCTGCTCGGTTTCTTGACGAAGCGACCTAGCAACCGCGCGAACATCCTCGGTATGACGGTGATGGCCGTCGTTAATGCGACACTCCTAATCTTATCGGAAATGGGAAAAATCCCGCTGGGATGGACGTGGCTTTTGTTGATTGGAACGGCCGGGACCTTCGCGATCGGCTATGTATGGGGTCCTAGGATGGATTCGTCGCGGATGAAGATGGCGTCGGCGGAGTAGGTCCCATCCGTTTCAAACGGACTTCGATCATATTTTTGCGAATCAGCTCGAGATTCCCGGAAAACTGAGTGGCAATTGGATCGAAATGTTGCCGTTCAACCGCGTAAACCTGGCAGATCCCTTGGGATTTCACCAGCGCTGATGCCGGTGATTCTTCAAACATCGATCGCTCGCCAAAAAAATTCGGCGCGTCAAGCGTCGCCAGTTGTACTTTTTCGCCCCCAACGCGTTTCCAGACACCGACCGATCCTCGAACAAGAATAAACAGAGTTCTTGCGATCTCTTGATCCATTAAGAGAACTTTCCCAGGCGCCAGATCTTTCACGTCCAGAACTTTTACCAGGGCCGCGATGAATTCAGGCGCGCAGCCGGTAAAAAGCGGGAGGTCTTGGAGAAGTTTGGAAGCGTCTTTTTCCTGATCTGGTTTTAGCTTCATAAAATGTCTTTTAATACCCCTCCGGCTTTCTTAACGAGATTTGTCGCCTGCGCAAACGAGCACTGCCATGTGGCCATTACAATGGCTATTTTCACTTGTCCGCGCGCTTCTTTCAAGAGCCGCCGCGCGTCTTTCTCCTTCACATGCCCTAAGTCCTGGATCAAACGAACGCCTCGCTCGACTAATTTCCGGGATTTTGGCTGCAGATCGACCATCCGATTTCCATATACTTTGCCCAGCTGAACCATACTTACGGTCGTCAGCATATTTAAAACCATTTTACAGGCCGAACCGGCTTTCAACCGAGTCGAGCCTGCTAATACTTCCGGGCCTGTTCTTAAAGCAATCATAACGCCGGCGACCCTTGGAGAACTTGGATTGCATGTGACCAAAATCGTAGCCGCCCTCTTGCCCCGGGCATAACGCAACCCGCGTTGCACAAAGGGTGTCACGCCACTGGCCGCAATCCCCACGATGGCATCCCTCCGCTCTACGCCGATACGCCGAAACGCCGACACGGCCTCTCGTTCGGAGTCTTCCGCTCCTTCTTTCGATTTGAAAACCGCGGGCTTTCCCCCCGCCATGACCGCCAGGACCTGACCGGCTTTTGTGCTGAACGTCGGAGGACATTCGGCAGCCTCGATAACACCTAAGCGACCACTGGTGCCGGCGCCGATAAAAATAAGCCTACCGCCGGCTCGAAAAGATTGGACGATGAGTTTTATGGCTGCGGCAATGTGGGGGCGCACCTTTTGAATAGCATCGATAACTTTACGATCTTCCTGGTTCATCAAATGAACGATTTCAGAGACTGAAAGCTGGTCTAAATCGTGAGATCGACGATTGAACTGCTCGGTGGGTAATGTCGCGTATGTCGTCACTTTCATCGCACTCAGGATATCACCAAAATCACAAAAAGGTCCCAATTATTTTTAGCCTATTCACTTCGGTGCATTTTGCGGTGTGACATTTCGGAGAATCGATAAGACGTCGGCATGACGGATTCGATTTGTGGCTACGGTCGGAGCCTCATGGCGAAATGTCCCCGCTCTTATGTCGTAGCACAAAGGCGTTCCATCCCAATAGCTGATCATTCCACCGGCCTCTTCCAGGATAATCTGCGGCGCGCAGGTGTCCCAATAATGAACAGAATGGTGATTGAAATAAAGGTCGACCTTCTGGCTAACCACATAGCCGACTTTGACGCCGACACTGTTCACCGGCGGAATCCAAGGCCCTGCAAAATGCGCCTGCAATAATTTTTCAAGCCGTTCGGGAAAGCCGGTTGAGGTGACCACAGGCATCGACTCCCATTCCGTTCGCCGCGAAACCTCAGCGCGAGACTTCTCGTTCTGAAAGGTATGGGAAGCTCCCATTCCTTTAACGGCCTCAAAGCTATGGCCTTCGAGCGGGTCGATAACAATTCCGACATAGGGTTTGCCGGCTTTTAATAAACCAACCATGACGCTAAATCCCGTGACGCCGTTCGCGTAAGCCTTCGTTCCGTCCAGAGGATCCACAACCCAAAGATACTCTGCATCCGCGGGACCATCCAGGCCGCTCTCTTCGGTCAAAATAGAGTGATTCGGGAAGGCGTCGCGGAGACCCCCGCGAATGATGCGATCGGCTTCACGATCCGCATTCGTCACCAAAGATCGGTCGGCTTTGCGTTCTTTCACTAAAGTCGTTGAACGCAACTCCATGACCCGGTCCGCGGCTTTCACCGCCAGCACCCGAGCCACATCTAAAAAAGGGTCCGTCACGGTTTTGGCGTTTCTGGGAGGTGCAGCCCGCATTCCTTCTTATCATCAAGGGAATTGAACCAGCGCCAGCGTCCGGCTCGAGGAGGTTCATGCGGACCAATGGGCGTTGTGCAGAGGATACAGCCCAGCGATTCAAAATGCCACCCGCCTGGCAGCTTCTTATCGATCAGCGGATGATTTGGAATAGAATTAGCCTTCAAATAGTCGGCAACCTGCTTTTCCGTCCAGGTCACCAGAGGATTCACCTTTAGAATAGGCCGCTTCAGGCCCTCTGAGACGGAGTGCTCGATAATTTCCAGACGAGGCAGTTGGGCGCGGGAAGCCGACTGATCCCGCCGCAATCCGGTCACCCAGACATCCAGCGTTTCGAGGGCCTTTAAATTGGGAAGAACTTTTCGCACATGACAGCAATATTCCTGCTTGTCCTTGCTATCGAAAAACAAGTATTCCCCATGCTGGTCGATCATCCGCATCAGCTCACGTTCCGGAGGCAAAAAGCGCTCTATGCGGATTTTGAACAAATTTTCCAGAGTCTCGAAATAGGCGTAGGTCTCCGGAAAAAGCCGATGCGTATCGGTTGTGTAGACGCGAGGCGACTTAATTCCAGCCTTCATCTCCAAGGCAATGATGGCGGTGTCCGTTGGTTGGCCGCTCGTCGCAATCGCCATGCGGTCGCCGAAGCGCTGATGCAGCTGGGCGAGGAGCGCTCCAGGTTCCGAAATCTTCTCGAGCTCTCCGATTAAGGAAGGATTTATAGTTACCACAGGTTCTATTTTAACATTCAGCGGGGTTTGCTGTACTTCTCGAGGAGCTCGCGAACGAGAGAACTAATTTGTTCAAGATCAATGGGCTTTTTGATAAATGCCACGCGCGGAGCATTGGCAATCATCGGATAGATGATTTCAGAGCGCGCGCCGCTTAGAAAAATAATCGGAATATCTTTCGTCTCGGGCATTTTTCTCAAAAATTCGAGCGCTTTCAGACCATTAGTCATCGGCATTTGAACATCCATAATAATGAGATCCGGATGGCGGCTTCTCGCGAGATTGAGCGCCATCTGCCCGTCTTGCCCGGTAAGCACCGAATGGCCTTCTTCCTGCATGGCATGCTCAAGAATTCGGACGATATCCGGATCGTCATCGATAACAAGAATGGTCGAAGGCTTGGAATTCATTTTATTGGGAAGGCTTAGCCTTGGGGCAACGTCATGCCGACAACGAAGAGGTCATGGCATGTTCTTCAAATGCCATTGAATTCTCTGCATCAAGACAGAGGTCTCAAAGGGTTTCAGGAGGTAATCGTCAGCGCCCGCTTGCAGCCCTCGCGCTTTGTCTTCTGCCCGTTTGGCCTTCCCTGTAATCATAATAATAGGAATGTCTTTCAGGTCCTCGCGGTTTTTGATGATGCGGATTAAATCTGTTCCGTTCACATCCGGAAGTTGCACATCCAAAAGGATAAGATCCGGCGGAATATCGATGGCCGCCGCATACCCTTCCGTCGCATCCGCCGCGACGGCCACGTCGTACCCCTCTTGCGACAGCAAATCGCGAAGCGCGGAGCTTTCCAGCGCATTATCATCCACAACAAGAATTCTCGCCATACTTTGCATATACAGGCAATTTGAGTTGAAATCAAGGCTAAATTCACCCATTGAATTTTCGACGAGGGTATATTATAATAGCCCTTGTGAAAACCGCATTCTTTATTTCGATGCACCTTATCAAACCGGCGTACCGTGCGCCACTGAGCCTTCGGCGCACGCCCGCCAACGCTGTAGTGGCTGGGCGTTGGTCTAAGACGGTATGCGCGGGCCGGGTGCTTTCGGATTTGGAGAAATGACGAGTTAAGAAAACCTAGACATCCAAACTTCCCAAGGCACCCCGCCACTGAAACAATGGCGGGGTTTTTTATTGTCCCGCCATCGTGGAAGTAGGGTGAAGAAGCTGATGTCGGAAAGTGGGAAATACAATGAACATCACACAAGAAGTCGATCTGGTGCTGACCAGCCAGCTGGACATCGCCAGACAAAGCATCGAAGAGCGAGATAAACGCATCTGGGAACTGCAAAAACGAGTTGAATTGCTGGAGCAAATGCTGAATCGAGCTGCCGCCCAGCAATATGGCGTTCCGGCGCCACAAACTCAACCAGCCTATAAAACGGTTCCACGACGATGGACCGTCCGATAAAGGCCCATGAATCCCATGGGGACAAAGGTCCTAGGTATTTAGACTTCTGCCCCATGGATTCTGGAGCATTAAAGAGGCATACTTAACTTAGATGAGTATCAATCCGAACTTAATTATAGGCGTATTTCTCTTGGCATCTGTTGGCCTAGCGGTAATACTTGCGCTTCGGAACTTTCATATTTCCAAACGACAATCGGCCCAGCATGGCGATTGCCAACGCGCTCTGGATGTACTGGACAAAATGATTCAAAGCGACCCGTCAAATGCGCTCGCGATCTGGCAAAAGGGCGAGATCTATGAAGCGATGGGCAATGCAGAGATGGCAATCCGCTCCTTCCGCACGGCACATACCTTGTGTCCGAAAGCCTAT
>Ga0206971_10057_pt1 | contig 39096 bp, 36 predicted proteins | sample Alteio_BWOrgHeat_85_FD_152917 | JGI IMG/M metagenome (GOLD analysis project Ga0206971, IMG submission 152917) | Enriched cells from forest soil in Barre Woods Harvard Forest LTER site, Petersham, Massachusetts, United States -... | ecosystem: Environmental > Terrestrial > Soil > Temperate forest >...
AACTCCAATCCGAGGGGCTCAGCGTGTTGTTTTTCGCCTACTTTCGTATTTCCTCGTCATTGCAACATTTTCTTTGAGCGGGCTTTCGCAGAGCACTGATCAACCTGATACGAATTCGGGTCCCACGGACGATGACAGCACGCAAACCATGTTTGCGCACTCCGATAGTGCTCGCTATTGGATTTCCGGTCAGGACAATATTATTTTCCAGTATCACCCTTCATTTCATGCGGACTTTAGCGGTCCGAACAGTTTGCGCACCCGCGCTGACAACGCGATTTCCAATGTCAGCACGCTTTACCTCGGATATCAACTGAATCACACAACCGAGGTATTCTTCGACGTGGAGGAAGCCAGTGGAGGAGGATTGAGCGACGGTCTAGGCCTGGCGGGATTCACGAATCTCGACGTGGTAAGGAACCCTTTGTTGTCGAAAGCGCCGTACATGGCGCGAGTAATGATAAGAGAAATTATTCCTCTCAGCCACGAAATGGCGGAAGTGCAACGCGGAGTTCACAATCTCGCGACTAGTGTTCCGGTCCGGCGGTTGGAGATTCGTGCGGGAAAATTCGGCACGGCGGATTTCTTCGACGTAAACAGTGTGGGAAGCGACAGCCACCTGCAGTTCATGAACTGGACAGTCGACAATAACGGCGCATATGACTATGCGGCCGATACCCGCGGCTACACCTACGGCGCGATGCTGGAGTATTACGACCGCAGTTGGACGCTTCGGTTTGCTGAAGCACTGATGCCCAAGGTCGCGAACGGAGACGAACTGGTATGGAATCTGCGCCGGGCGCATGCAGAAAACTTTGAATTGGAGTTGCATCCCAGTATTGCGGGTAAACGAAATACTTCGATTCGGCTGCTTTCGTTTGTGAATCACGCCAACATGGGGCTCTACCAGGCGGCGATCGATAATTTTCTGGATGGCGATACACACGGACGCCCTGACATAACCGCGCATCCGCTGCAAACCACGACGAAATATGGTTTCGGGGTGAACGTCGAACAGGATTTTTCACATCATGTTCGCACCTTCGCCCGGTTGGGATGGAATGAAGGCCAGCACGAGTCGTACGCCTACACTGAAGTGGATAATACTGCTGAAGTGGGCGCCGATCTGGCAGGAAACGAATGGCATCGTAGGCGGGACAAACTCGGAGTCGCCTTCGTCACCAATGGAATATCCTCGGTGCACCAACGCTATTTGCAACTCGGGGGATTAGGGTTTCTGTTGGGCGACGGTAGCCTGAATTACGGCCGGGAGAATATTTTCGAAAGCTACTACACGGCTCACGCATGGCGTGGCTTTTATCTGGGGCCGGATTTGCAGCACATCAATGATCCTGGTTATGACCGTGATCGCGGCCCGGTTTGGGTCGGCGGCATGCGCTTCCATCTTGAGTTTTAGTGTCTGTTAAGGCTTAGAGGGAGTTGCCTGAGAATTGGTCATCGCTACATCGAAGTACATCAACTCGTTGCCTTTCGAGTTGTGAACGCCCGTGATGTAGAGATGAGCTTGATCCACCGGCGACGAAATTCCATCCACGTCGAAAAATAGAAATCCCGACTGCGTACTGTGCGGCTCGACTGCCTTAGCGGCAAATTGGCAATTCTGAATTTCTTCTCGCGTATCGCCGCTCATGCCACCTTTCACTTTTTTCGTTGGGAACGGCAGAGGATAAGCGCTCCCTTGCGATGGATGGGGATGGGCAATCCTGCGATAAATGTCGTCGGAGACCGCTGGTTGCAGTTTGCTGCGGTCGGCGGTGACCAGTTCGGCTTTCATATCCGCGAGAGAAATGGGCTGGTCGCCATCATTGGTGACGACCAAGAGCACCGGCAACATGCCGATTTCGTTGTAATGCACGGAGAAGATGCGGGCCTTGTCCGCAGAATCGTAAGCATCGGCAGCGACCGTCGCTGACTCGTTAGTGTGTTCATCATGCGCCGCATAGGTCTTTGCCGGCTGTACTGGGGGCATAACGAACTGCTTGCCTGCCCAGCAGAGGGTTGCCGTTAGCAGGGCGGTAGCCACGCCAGCAACATGAACCGATCGTAGATTCGACATACGCACTGTAAATAGGATGCAAATCCGGCTGCCCATGGTACCTAATGGATGCGTAAGTCGCCAGCGGGTAGAATGTCCCATCTCTCATGTATGGGCTGTATAGCGTACTGCTGGCGTTCGGTCTGCTCCTGAGCCTGCCTTATTGGCTGGTGCAATGGCTGCGTCACGACAAATACAGGGCTGGTCTGCGCGAGCGTTTCGGGCGGGTGCCCGCACGGCTGCCCGATGGCTCTGCCTTACGAGTGTTATGGGTGCACGCCGTTTCGGTGGGCGAACTGCTGGCGGTCAGCGGGCTGATTGTTGAATTGAAGCGGGCTTTTCCGCAGCATCGTGTCTTTATTTCAACCACTACGGCTACGGGCCAAACCCTGGCGCAGGCCCGCTTTGGCCGAGACAGTGTTTTCTATTTTCCGTTGGATTTTGCCTTCGCAATCCGCCCATACCTGCGCCGCCTGCGCCCGGAGTTGGTGGTAATCGCAGAGACCGAGTTCTGGCCGAATTTTCTCCGCCTGGCGCATGACGGCGGCGCCCGGCTCGCGATTGTAAACGCCCGGATTTCCGACCGGTCATTCCCCGGATACCGCCGATGGCGGCAAGTATTACGCCGTCTGCTCACGCCGATTGACCTCTTTCTGGCGCAAACGGAGGAGGATCGACAGCGACTGATCAAGATCGGTGCCGACGCAGACCGGGTTCAAGTGAGCGGCAATCTGAAGTTCGACGTCGCCGTGCCTCCTGATCCGCCTATCGTGGAGAGCCTGCGCAACGCCTTCCAACGAGCGGGCGCAGGACCTGTGCTGGTTTGCGGGAGTACGGTGGATGGCGAAGAGAAGATGCTGCTGGATGCCTTTGCGACCATTACTGCCAGTCATTCTCACGCCACCCTGATTCTCGCTCCGCGGCATCCGGAAAGATTTGGCGAAGTTGTCCAATTGCTGGAGAAGTCGGCGATTGCTTTTCAGCTGCGGTCCGCATGGAACGGAGAAGCGCCCGTTGGAGGAGTTCTTCTGCTTGACAGCGTAGGCGAGCTGGCGTGTATCTACGGGCTGGCGACTCTGGCATTTGTCGGCGGCAGCCTGGTTCCGCGCGGCGGTCACAACATCCTGGAGCCGGCACGGTATGGCGTGCCGATTCTGGTCGGACCCCATACAGAAAATTTTCGTGACATCATCAACTTGTTTCGAGGGAACAATGCGGTGCGTGTGGTTGCGCCATCCGAACTTGCCACAACGTTTTTAGAATTACTCTCCAATGATGATGAAAGAAAATCGCTCGGCGCGCGTGGATCCGAAACTCTGCGGGCTCATTCCGGCGCTACGCAAGCTACTCTACGTGCGCTGAATACTCTTCTTGGTTCTTCTTCAAGAAGCGCGAGCCAATCCCGATGAATCCCGCACTCGGTTTGCTCAGCTTGCTTTATGGTGCCGGATTTCGCGCTCGTAACACGGCCTACGACAGCGGAATGGTGAAGGCGAAGCATCTCCAGGCCCCTGTTATAAGCGTGGGAAATCTTTCGGTGGGAGGCTCCGGCAAAACCCCTTTTGTAATTTTGCTTGGCCAGCTGCTGAAAGATCGTGGAATCAGATTCAACATTCTTTCCCGTGGTTACGGACGCGCAACGCGCGGCGTGGCAATCGTTGACCCAAACGGTTCGTCGCGTCAATTTGGCGACGAGCCGTTGCTCATGACGCGGCATTTGCAAGTACCTGTGATCGTCGGTGAGGATCGCTACGAGGCAGGATTGGCTGCCGAACAAAAATTTGGACCACAGTGGCACATTCTGGACGATGGCTTTCAGCACCGCAGATTGGCTCGCGATTTCGATATTGTTCTGCTGACGGCGAAGGATCTTCAGGATCATCTTTTGCCCGCGGGACGCTTGCGTGAGCCGCTAAGTTCATTACAGCGCGCCGACGCTGTCGTCCGTATGAGCGAAATGACCTTTCAAGCGCCTCCCGGCAAGGAAGTTTGGGATGTTCGCCGCGGCATTCGTGTGCAACACATCTCACCACGTCCTGTGGCATTCTGCGGAATCGCCCGTCCGCAAATTTTCTTTGAGCAACTTCGTGCCGCAGGAATCCACCCTGCGGCCGAAGCCTCATACCGCGATCATCATGCGTACTCAGAAAGGGATATCGAGAAGTTGATTGATTTACGCCGCACCAGCGACGGCAGCGGATATGTCACCACCGAGAAAGACGAGATCAACCTGGGTGCTCATCGGGCGAAACTCGAGCCTCTCAGCGTAATTCCGGTTCAGATGGAACTGGTGAACGCACCTAACGCTGTGGATACCCTCTTGCGTGTCGTCGAAAGCCGCAAGCGCCCGGCGTGAGAAAATCTTCTCGTCCCCCAATGAGCAAGCCATCGAAAGAGACCGTGCGGTTGCAGAAGATTGTAGAGTCGTTCCCCAACGTGACGATTACCGTTGTGGGCGATCTGGTTGCCGACGAATTTATCTTCGGAGAAATCTCCCGCGTATCGCGTGAAGCGCCGGTGCTGATTCTTCGCCACCGCGAGCGTATGGTCACCGCTGGTGGAGGAGCCAATGCCGCGAACAATCTCGCCGACCTTGGCGTCAATGTTTTGCTGGTCGGGGTGGTTGGCGACGACGAAGCTGGACGGTTACTGCTGCGCGGATTTCGTAAGAAGCGGATCCCCGTGGTCGGAGTCCTGAAAGACAAAAGCTACGCTACCGTTACCAAGACGCGCATTCTTGCTGGCATGGCGCATACCTGGCGCCAACAGGTAGTGCGAGTCGATCGCGAGCCGGATGCCGAGCCTAACGCTCATTTGACGAGGGAACTCGTGCTGGCGGCGCGGGAATACGCGCACGCATCGGATGCGCTGCTTCTTGCGGATTACGGCTACGGTGCAGCGACGCCGTCGATCTTGAACGATATCCGGGCGAAGGGCGCGTTTAGCGGGGTTCCCATCGTGCTCGATTCGCGGCATCGCTTGCTGCAATATTCTGGAGTAACCGCTGCCACACCGAATGAGCCTGAGGTTGAAGAGGCAGTTGGTTTCCGTATTGGTCAGGACTGGTCGCGGCTCTGTAAAGCTGGCGAACAAGTCATGTCGCGTATGAAGCTGAAGTCGTTGGTAATTACGCGTGGACACGATGGCATGGCAGCATTCAGTGGACGTCACAAGCCGGTAGACATTCCGATTTTTGGTTCCGATCAAGTGGTTGATGTGACCGGCGCGGGCGATACGGTGATCGCAACATTTACCGCCGCACTCGCGGCCGGAGCTAGCACCGAGGAAGCGGCACATCTCGCCAACTATGCGGGCGGATTGGTCGTGATGAAGCGGGGAACCGCGACCGTGACTGCGGAAGAACTTCTGGCGGCGCTAGAGCATCCCATCGCGCCTGCGAGATCGCATTGAGCAACACAAGTAAGATTCTCGATCGTGAGCAACTCCAGCAACGAGTTGCAGAGTGGCGAAGCGCAGGCGAGTCAATCACTCTCGCGAACGGTTGTTTCGATGTGCTGCATGTTGGCCACGTTCGGTATTTGCATGCGGCAAAACAACTCGGTGGTCGGTTGATTGTTGCGGTAAATGCGGATGCGTCCGTACGAAATTTGAAGGGCGAAGGCCGGCCGGCTATGCCGGACCACGAGCGCGCCGAGATTCTGGCTGCGCTGGGGGATGTCGACGCCGTGGTCATTTTTCCCGAACTCGATGTTCGGGCACTGCTGCGGGAACTCAAGCCGGATGTTCAAGCCAAAGGAACGGATTACAGCGCCGAAACTGTGCCCGAGCGCGATGTGGTCACTGCTTACGGGGGCCGCGTGGAAATCGTCGGCGATCCGAAGGATCACTCCGCTACGGAAATTATTCGTTCGCGGCTTAATCCGCGACGGACGTGAGCACGTTGCCCGTGAATGAAAATCGTTCCGCCATCTCGCCGCCGGCCATTTACCGCCTTCTCATTGTGCGGCTGGGAGCGATGGGAGACATCATTCACACTCTTCCCGCAGTGACTGCTCTGCGCCGTGCTCTGCCCAACGCGGAATTCGGATGGGTGGTCGAAGAACGCTGGGCCGAATTGCTATGTACGCTTGCGACGACCCGTTCCGGGCCTCGGTCCCTGCAGCGGCCACTCGTTGAGCGGATTCATGCGGTAAATACTTACCGGTGGCGCAAGTCAATGCTTTCACCTCAGACTATGCGTGAAATAGCGGCCGCCGTCAGCGTTTTACGAGCACCGAAATACGAAGTTGCGATCGATTTTCAGGGGGCGGTACGGTCGGCTCTGATCGCGCGCTGGTCAGGTGCTGAAGTGATCTACGGCGCGGCCCAGCCACGCGAAAAGCTTGCGACTATGTTTTACACTCGCACTGTGATCGCACAAGGAAAGCACGTGATCGAACAGAATATTTCGCTGGTTGAAGCGGTTGCCGAACGATCATTCCAGATTCCCCAAGCAGAATTTCCTCACGACGACGGCGCGGATCAGGAAATCGACCGACGGCTTCAAGAGCGGAACATTAAAGATTTTGTGATCCTGAATCCAGGGGCGGGATGGGGAGCGAAACGGTGGCCGGAAGATCGTTACGGAGAAGTCGCCCGCGAGCTGGCGAAGACCGGCATTTCGATTCTGATTAACTTCGGGCCGAACGAAGCAGATCTTGCCCGGAAGGTGGAAGAGGCAAGCGGTGGTGAGGCCAAAGGCATGGAGTGTTCACTGAGCCAACTCATTGCGTTGACCCGCCGCACGCGTTTGTTGATCGGCGGAGACACCGGGCCACTGCATCTGGCGGCTGCTTTGAATATTCCTGTCGTCGCTATCTTTGGGCCGACGGATCCGGCGCGAAATGGGCCGTTTACTGATAAAAAAGTGGTGTTGCGGAGTTCCTCCAGCATTACCTCTCACGCCCGGCATGCTCAGCCTGAAGAAGGATTGTTGCAGATCACTCCCGGCGAGGTGATCGCCGCCGCTCGCCAGTTGCTGGGGAGTTCCATTGGCTAGCTGGTCATCGGTCGCTCGACGCATCCGCGTTCCGCTGGGTTTCGTGTTCGCTGCGCTCTACATGTGGCTCGCCAAGCCGACGCTGGCGTCGATTATTCTCGGTCTCGTGGTAGCGATTTCCGGTCTTGCCGTCCGCGCCCTGGCATCAGGACACGTGCAAAAGAACGAACAGCTGGCCACCTCCGGCCCCTATGCTTACACGCGCAATCCGCTATACCTGGGTTCACTGATCACGGCCTGCGGGTTTGCGCTGGCATCGCGGAACTGGTGGGTTGTTGCCGGAATCGCCGCCCTATTCTTCGCGATTTATATTCCGGTCATTCGTTCTGAAGAAAATTTTCTGCGCGGACGATTCCCAGAGTTTGAGAGCTATTGCGCCGAAGTGCCCGTTCTTTTTCCTCGACTGACCTCCTTCAAAGGCGCGGGCGGCACATTTTCATGGGAACTGTATCGCAAGCACCGCGAATACAACGCGCTCATCGGTGCGGCTATCATCGCCGCCGCATTATTCGCGAAGCTTCTCTTGATTAAATGACGATCCGCGCTTGCGCTATACTTCCGATTGCCCGGCGGCCCTTCGCGCGATGAACAAACGAACCTTCCTTCGACTTTGCTCTGCGTTCGTGGCGAGTCCCATCGTTGCGCCATTTCTAAGCTGGGCTTCGGGGGACAAATTGAAAAACTGGGCCGGCAACATCGAATACAGCACCGAACAGCTGGATTCCGTCTCCTCGCTGGAGCAGGTGCAGGATTTCGTGCGGAAGCACGATAAATTCAAAGTCCTCGGCTCGCATCACTGCTTCAACACCATCGCCGACAGCAAAGATCGCTTTCTTTCGCTCAAGCCGATGGATGGCGTTGCTCTCGATGCTGCAGCGCGCAAGGTGACGGTTGAACCCGGTGTGACCTACGGCAAATTGTGTCCTTATCTCGATGCTAAGGGTTTCGCGCTGCACAACCTCGCTTCTCTGCCACATATTTCGGTTGCTGGAGCCTGCACGACCGCTACTCACGGTTCAGGAGAGAAGAACGGAAATCTTTCCACTGCGGTATCAGCGATTGAACTTGTCAACGCAGCCGGCGACGTTGTGAACTTGTCCCGGGACCGCGATGGAGAGACCTTTCGGGGCGCTGTGGTTGGGCTAGGGGCCTTGGGAGTCATCACCAAAGTGACACTCGATGTTCAGCCAACTTACACAATGCAGCAATATGTGTACGAAAACCTGCCGCTTGCTGAGATGAAGGGTCATTTCGATGCGATCGAGGCCAGCGCGTACAGCGTGAGTCTTTTTACGGACTGGCAGAAGCAGCGCATCAATGAGGTCTGGCTGAAAGTACGCATGGATCAAGGGAAGAAATTCGCCGCTCCCGCCGAATTTTATGGAGCCACGCGAGCGACGAAGAATCTGCATCCCATCGCTGAACTCGGCGCCGAGAATTGCACCGAGCAAATGGGAGTGCCCGGCCCCTGGTATGAAAGGCTACCGCACTTCCGTATGGGATTCACCCCCAGCGCAGGCAAAGAATTGCAGTCTGAGTATTTCGTGCCGCGTGAGCATGCGGTTGAGGCGATACTTGCGGTCGAACGATTGCGGGATCAGGTCGGGCCGCATCTGCTGATCTCAGAAATCCGCACGATTGCCGCAGATAATCTCTGGATGAGCACTTGCTACCAGCGTCCCAGCGTGACCATTCACTTCACCTGGAAGCAGGATTGGCCCGCTGTAAGCAAACTGCTGCCGCTGATTGAACGGGAACTAGAGCCGTTTCATCCTCGGCCTCATTGGGGCAAGTTGTTTACGCTTTCCGCGCCGCGTCTGCATGCGGCATACGAAAAATTGCCGGATTTCATCACGCTTAGCAAAAAGTACGATCCTAAAGGTAAATTCCGCAACGAATTTCTTAATCAGCACATCTTCAGCTAGCCGTTTGTTCCACAAAAGCAGACTCGTTCCCGAATCCTGCATCGAACTTGATTCCAGAGTTACAATCACAACGCGGAGGACTCATGGTAGACAGTGCGAACAAGGCCGGCGCGCCGGACACGCCACAGCCTGAAGAAAAGCTGGTGCGGGTATTCGACGCCGAACAGGAATCTGAAGCGATGGTCGTCGAAGGATTGCTGGAGTCGCAAGGCATCGACACCAACGTGACCTCTTTAGACGCGCAGCAGGATATTTTGCCCGGTGTCGGTGGCACCGTAATTGAGGTGCGTGAAGAAGATGCTGCTCGGGCCCGGCAAGTGATCGAAGAGTACCGCCAGGCTCCCACCGAACTCGAAATCGAAGACATCGACGATCCCGACTCTACTGAAGAGTCGCCAGCCGGGGAATAACCTGCCGGCCGTCGAGGTAGAAGCTCACGGCGCCATCGAGATCGGTGCGGTAAGTTGCGACGTTGGCGTCCTCAAGTCGGCTGAGTACTTCGGCCCGCGGGTGCCCGTAAACATTCCGGGCACCGACCGAGATCACCGCAAATCTTGGATGCACCGCGGCCAGCAAATCCGGAATAGTCGAGGTTGCGCTGCCGTGATGAGCAACCTTCAGCAAGTCCGCTTGCGGCTCCTCCTCTGCAATCTTTCGTTCTGCCGCTCGCTCGGCATCTCCTTCGAGTAGAACTGATGTTGCTCCGAAGCTGACTTTCATCACAATACAATCGTCATTCGCGTGTGCGCCCTGATTTGCCGAATCGAGGTCCGGCGCGAGAATTCGCACTTTGGTCCCACCCATTTCGAATTCGTCGCCGGCTTTGCGCGATACGACGCTCACTCCGAGGTGTTTGGCTTCCTTCAAAACCGCCTGAAGTTCCGGAGCAGGTGAGTCCACGCCCAGCCATAACTCTCGCGGATGGAAATTGGCAAGAATCGACTGCATCCCTCCGATGTGATCCGCGTGGGCGTGGGTAGCGACCACTGCATCGAGATGGTCAAACCCGCGCGACCATAGATACGACGACACCACGTCCTCTCCGATATCGAGTTCCGAGTGCATCCACTGCGGCATGCCGCCGGCATCCACCAGCAGCGTGCGCCCTTGCGGCGTGACGAGTAGGATTGAATCGCCCTGGCCCACGTCGATAGTAGTGACTTCAAGCGTTCCGGTGTGAACGTTGGGGCGAGAGGGAACTGCGATCACCCAAAACGCACAGATCGTCATCCCGCTTAAACCCACAATCGCAAGCAGTGGGCGGCGACGGACTAGGATCATCGCGAAAACAAGCGCCGCCGTGCCCGCAATCGCCAGCCATAATCTGGGAGTCGCCACACGCGCATCGGCAAAATGCAATGCGCTAACCCACCGTATCGCCCCGGTCATGAGATTGAGTCCGACTCCGGCGATAAAGCTGGGAATCTTCGCGGCAGAGAGCGAAATATAGCCTGTCGCGATCGACAAGATCGCACTGACCATTACGAGTTCCGTGAGCGGAACTGCCAGCACGTTTGCCGGTAGGGCAACGATGGTCGCGCGATGAAAATAAATCACCATCGGCAGTACCAGCCCGGCCTGGATTACGGTCGACATCAGGATGAACTCACCGATCGTCAGAGAGAGCCGCGTCCCCAGCACTAACAATTTCAACGGACTTCTCCCGCCAAGAAAGCGGCCCAGGCGGCCGGCGATCATCCGCAGATCGATTCTCCATTGCGCCAGATGTGGAGGCAACGCGATGTCATAGCCGGTTGACTCTGCATTCTGCAGAGAGCGCAGGTAGGGGTGAAGAGTGCGCTCAAGAAGCGGCATCGCGATACCAGCGATAATCAACACGCAGGCGAAACTGAGTTGGAAGCTAGCACCGCTCAATTGCCGCGGATCAATTACCAATAACGCAAGCGCGGCGGCTCCAATTGCATTAAGAGTCGCTTTATGCCGGTAAAGCAGGCGCGCGACGATATAGATTGCGAACATGAGCGTGGCCCGCCACACTGGTGCGCCAACATCTGTAAGCCATGCGTATCCCGCAATCAGAAATAGAGCGACCACGCTTGCCGGGCCGCGGCCGATCCGTAATCCACGTTGCAACCAGAGCGCCAGCAACGCCAGAATCCCAACTTTCAAACCCGATACAACCAGCACGTGGTAAGTGCCTGAACGCTGAAAGTCCGCTTTTTCTGAACGCCCCATGAAGGCTTCTTCGCCGAGCAGCATGGCCTCTACCAGCGCTGCCTGTTCCGGCCGCCACAGTTGCCGGATTTTCTGCTCCAGGCTGCGCCGCATTTGCGCCTGCCACAGCTTGATTCGGCTGCCAGAAAATCCCGGCAGCCATTCCACTTCGGTTGCCTTGGTTGAACCAAGCGCAGAAATTCCCCGGTCCGTCAGATAGCCGCGATAGTCAAAAGCACCAGGATTGCGGAAGTTACGGGGAGCGTAGAGCTTCGCAGAAAAACGCAGCCGCTCACCGTATTGAAAGACATGTTCGATGGGTCCCGAAGTTGTCTGCTCCGAGTCATCCGCTGAAATTTTCCCGTAAATTCCAATCCGCAACCCCGCGCGAACCGGAATGGTCTGTCCATTGTAGGAAACCTCTTCTGTCTCAACGTCTAGCGCCTGGCGAGTTTCACGAGCGCCTTCGCGTGCATAGGCACCGTCGGCCAAAGCATGTGCAGTTATCGAGACCTCGCCCTCATCAAGTGGCAGCAGGCTGGATCCTCCACCGCCAGCCTTGCCCACCTCGATGATCAGTGCACCTGCAGCGCACAATGCGGCGAGGCTGAGGACGAAAGCGAATGCCCCACGACGCCTCGCTAGATAGATGCCGGACACGCTGAAAACAACGATCGAAACCAGCCACCAGACAGGCGGCCGCCAGATATACAGACCACCGTAAATGCCAATGCCAAAGACGAGCCCCGCAAAAAGTAGTGGCTGTCGGGTGACTCCGAATCGCGAGGATGAAGTCGACGGTGAACTCAAGGCTTTGCGCGAAATGGAGATTCGACTCAGCCGATAGCTAACGGGCCAGATGGAAGATGCTTTCCATATGAAAGGTCTGCGGAAACAGATCCATCAGGTGCGCATGTTCAACCCGATAGCCCGCGCTCAGCAGGCCAACCAGGTCGCGCGCCAAAGTTGCAGGATCGCAGGAAACATAAATCAGGCGCGGCGCTCCCAGTTCCAATAGTCCCTTCACAACCCGGCTTCCCAGGCCACTCCGTGGCGGGTCCACGATCACCAGATCCGGCTTCGTTTTAACGCGACGCTGTAAATATTCTTCCGTGGTCGCTAGAACCGCTTTCACATTCGCAGGACTATTCTTCACCAGATCGGAGTGCGAAGTCTGTGACGCTTCAACTGCAATTACCTGTGCAAATCTTCGCGCCAGTTCAGACGAAAATAGGCCAACGCCGGCATAAAGATCGATCGCGACATTCCCGGATGCGTCGCCGGTCGCCACTTTCATCAGCTCAACCAGCAGATTGCGATTTACTTGAAAAAAACTCCCGGCGCTGACGTGATAAGAGCCGTCACCAGCGAGATAGACAATTTCCGCGGCGCCGCTGGAGGCCGCCTGCGTGAACTCAATCTCCTCCCGGGTTTTCGATCTGGGTGCCGCCTGGAAAACGACAACCCCTCTGATCTGAGGAAGCAGTCGGCCGACTTCCTCGGAGAGCGATTGCGCCTGATCTCGTGAAACGCCCGCCGGACAATACAACTCAATCAGAAGCTCCGAATCCTCGGCGTTGGCAAAGAATTCAACCTCCTGCGCCGATATCGTGGCGCGCCCGGCCCTGCCCCATTTCCAAAGCTCGGCGATCGCTTGGTTGATAAGCGGCGAACTGATGGGACACTGCTCCACCGGTAAAAGCTCGTGCGAATTAAATTTGAAATACCCGAGCGAAAATTGCGGCTGAGTGCGAATTTTTAGACGGCTGCGATTGCGATAATTCCACGGCTGCGAGGCGTGGATAATGAGTTCTTCCTTCAATTCCAGTTTGGCAATCCGGCGCAGGTTTTCTTTCAGGATGCTTGCTTTAATCTCGAGCTGATTGTCATAGCCGGTATGCTGGTAATGGCATCCGCCGCACTGCAAAAAATAAGGACATTGCGGATCGGTGCGCTGCGAAGAAGCCCGCACAACCCGGTCAAGCCGGGCGCGAGCGAAGCCGGGTTTCTCTTCAATCAGTGTGACTTCGACATCTTCGCCGGGAAGCACGAACGGCACGAACACGGCTTTCCCACGGCCTTGTTCGTCGGCAGGAAGGCGGGCCAATCCATCGCCGCCATACACGAGTTTTTCGATTGTGATCAGCAAAATGTGATTTAAACACAGTGAAAATCCGCCGTGAATTGCGGACTCAACGGATCGAAGTTTAATTCTGAGAATTCCCTACATGTAAAACAAGCTCAATCGAGGCACTCGATATTTTTCCAGCAACCGTTTGTGAACATACTGTTTCTGTAGTTGTTCGATCTGCGCCGATGGCATCTTTCGCCGGTAGGGAGCCATGGCGCGATCCGCTTCGGCGCGGATTTCCACGATCTCCTGATCCGGAGCCGCTGCCAGCAACACGGTGAACAGTTTTTCTTCCAGAACCGTCAACAAGCGTTCGAGATCCTCCAACCGGGGCAACTTCTTTGTGCTCTTTAATGCGTCGGCCTGCTCTCGAAGTGCCAGCGTACTTTCCTGCGCGACTGCGCCGCATGAAATGCCAGCCCTGTCAGGGAGTTTCGTCAGACTCAACTGCTCCGCGCAACGTCGCAAAAAAGCCACAATTTCATCCGATTGAAAAGCTTCGGGTTTGGTGGCCGCCTCTTCAGTCGCTGCGCCGATCGCTGCCTCTTTCATTTCTTCGGCAGCGGTGAGCACGGCTTGCGCGCAATATGCCAAGCCGTTCACTTTTCGCAGCGACGGCCGCTTTCCGTGATTTTCGAACGCGGCCTCGATCCCCTTCAGCACGGCTTGCAGCGGGATGCCGGCATCTTTCCAGGTCTCAATCAATGCCCAGTCGAATGTCGAGAGCAGCAGCGCCCCGCCGCGTTGCCGCTGGAAGTGCTCCTCAATTTCCGTAAAGTAATTGAAATAATTTTCCACGGTCAGCGGCGGGTCTTGGAGGAGGATGAGGGCTTTGCGACGGATCGCTCCGTGGCCGGGGCATTCCGTTCCCAGATAATCCGTAAGCCATCGAGCGTCAGAAACTCGTCCACGTGCTTGATGTATTTTGATCCTTTGCCAATCAGCGCGGCGAGTCCTCCAGTCGCAAGGATGGTCGTGTTCTCTCCCATTTCGCCAAGCAGCCGTTCGAGAATGCCGTCTACCAAGCCAAGATAGCCGTAATAGAGTCCTGATTGCAGGCTCGCCACCGTGGTCGTTCCGATGGTGCGTGCCGGTTTGCGAATATCCACGCGCGGCAGGCGCGCCGTGCGCGTGAAGAGCGCGTCGGCGGAAATTCCAATCCCTGGGCAGATCACCCCGCCCTGATACTCGCCCCTTGCCGATACGCAATCGAACGTCGTCGCCGTGCCAAAATCAACTACCACGCAGGGACCGCCATATTTTTCGAAGGCGGCGACTCCGTTCACAATCCGGTCCGCGCCGACTTCACTCGGATTGTCGTAAAGCACCGGCATCCCAGTTTTCACGCCCGGTTCGACGAACAGTGGCTTGGTGCCGAAGTACCGCTCGCAGACACTACGCAGGGTGTAGTTTAGTGGAGGCACGACCGACGAAATGATGATTCCGTGAATTCCCTTCGCTTCCAGATTGGCCATCGCAAACAGGTTGCGAAACAGGACGCCGTATTCATCGATGGTTTGCGTGGCAATCGTCGCCACGCGCCAATTTGCTACAAGCTGCTGTTGGCGCGGTGAACCGTTTTCGTCTTCGTCAGTCGCCTGGTCGAAAACTCCGAGCACCGTATTGGTATTGCCGACGTCAAGAACGAGCAGCATAGAAATTCACGTAGACAAAATTTTCCGTTTACGGCGTTCAGTCCGAAAGTCTGACCGTTCCGCTCAATACGGTTCGCACTGCATCTCCGGTGTGCACCTTCAGAAAGCCCCGCGAATCGAGGCCCTCGCTGATGCCTTCAAAGCCGCCGTTCTCCTCGACGCGCACCTTTCGTCCGCGAACCGAAGACGAATGCTCTTCAAACCGGCGCAAAATCGAGTCATGCGCATCCGGCTTCGTCAGCAGATTCCGGTATTCACGGTCCAGCGATTTTAACAAAGCGGCACACAGTTCTATTCTCGACCATTCCCGGTTAGTCTGCAGCCGCAAGGACGTCGCAATCGTCCGCAGATCGTCGGGAAACGCACTCTGATTCACGTTGATCCCAATCCCGACAACCAGGTAGCGTACGCGAGTGGCTTCTGCATTCATCTCGGTAAGAATCCCGCAGAATTTTTTCCCACCGGCCAACAGATCATTCGGCCATTTCAAATCGATGTCTGCCTCGAGATCGATCTCCCGTACCGCAACATGCACCGCCAGTCCCGCAGCCAGCGACAAAATCAAAGCATCCGCTGGCGCCATCGCCGGCCTGAGTACCACTGAGCAATAAATTCCGTCGGACTGCGCCGAATGCCAGGAATGCCCGCCCCGTCCACGCCCGGCGGTTTGCTGCTCCGCGACAAACACGCTGCCTTCCGGTGCACCTTCACTCGCCGCCTCCATGGCAGCAACATTCGTTGATCCAATTTTGTAGAAATGATGAATGTGCTGGCCGAAAATTGTGCCGCGCACCAACGGAGAGAGCATCTCAGGCAAAAGCAAATCCGGAACGGACTGCAGCTGATAACCAGTCGCCGGGTGCCCCGTAATCTGAACGCCCAGCTGCCGCAGTTGCTGCACGAGTCGCCAGACCTCCGACCGTCCAGCACCGATTTCTTCAGCTAGCTTTGTACCGCTAATCACAACGGTTGCATGATCGCCCAGTACACGGACGATCTTCCCTAGTCGGTGATCAGTCTTCTGCGCCGCTAGCTCTTGTGGCGCGGGCACTCCCGCCCGTGCACGCCGGATTGAGGCTGCCTTTTTGATGGAGGAATTATGCGGGATTCAGGCGAAACTGTCATCCACAGCGGATTTCGCCGTGTACATGTCAGGCCGGCATGATGCGCAGGCTTAAATCCATCGCTTGTGCAGAGTGAGTCAGGGCACCCACCGAAATGTAGTCCACGCCGGTTTCCGCGTAAGGGCGAACGTTCTCCAGCGTGATCCCGCCCGAGCATTCCAGCGGAATTCTCCGGTCAAAACGCGCGCAACGCTCTACGGCGCTCCGCACCTCTTCCACTGACATGTTGTCGAGCAGAATGGCCTCGGCTCCATGCTGCAGCGCCTCTTCCAGTTCCTGCAGCGACTTTACTTCGATCTCAATTGGCTGCACTCCCCGCCGGTTGCGCAGGGTGCGTTCGAGCACGGGCGCGATCCCGCCCGCCAGAGCAATGTGATTATTCTTGATCAGCACGCCGTCAGAAAGATCCAGGCGATGATTATGGCCGCCGCCGCAGCGCACGGCATATTTGTCGAGAATACGCAGTCCCGGTACTGTCTTGCGCGTGTCGAGAATCGCCACTTTGGTGCCCGCGACCGCATCCACAAACTTGCGAGACAGGGTCGCAATTCCACTAAGGCGCTGCATGAAATTCAGAATCACCCGCTCGCAGGAGAGAATCACCCGCGCATTGTGCCGGATCACCGCCGCTGCCTGCCCCTTGTGCATGCGCACGCCGTCGAAAATCTCAGGGTGGCTGGTGATCTCATAGTGCGAAGTCACCGCTCCATCGAGCGCTGCATAAACGTCAAGGATGCGCGGAACGCAACCGAGGCCGGCCAAAATGCAATCCTGTTTCACCAGAATCGTCGCCGTCGCCTTCTGGTTCGGGTCGATACAGGCGTAGCTGGTGGCGTCGCGCGTCGCCCGGTCTTCGAGCAGCGCGTTTTCGAGAATGCTGGTAATGCGTCGGCTATTCCAGTCCATAAGCTAGTCGTGTGGGGCGGGCGCCATCGCCCGCCGCCTTCAGTCTTTGCTGAAAACGGAGATTACGTCCGCATCAATCTTACCCGCATCCCAGTTCATTCATCTTGCTCTTCGTTTTTTCCAGCAGAAGCGTCAATTCCTGGTGCTGTTTACGCAGGCCTTCAACAACATTTGCCGGAGCCTTCGCCAGGAAACCTTCGTTGCCGAGTTGACGCTGTCCGTTCGAAATACCTTTTTCGATTCTCTCCAGATCTTTCTTCAGACGCTCACATTCTGCCGCGACGTCAACTTTCTTCTCATAGATTACACGCACATCGAAACGCGCCGTGCTGCGTGACGGCGCCTGGCTTGCCTCCGCCTGCGCCGCCTCGGCAATACTTTCAACGCTCGCTAATCTCTTGATCGCCTCGTGATTCTGCACAATCAGTTCCTTTGTCTCGGCATCGTGAGCAAATACCTGCATGGGAACTTTCAACTTCGGCTCGACCTTCAATTCAGCTCGCAGATTTCGCACGCTCACAATGAGATCCTGCAGGATCAGCATCTTCGTTTCGGCCGCCAGATCAATCTGCTTCTCGTCTGCCTGCGGAAATGCCGCGAGCGCAATCGATTTCAGCGGAGCCTTGCCGTCGTACATGGCGTTCCAGATTTCCTCCGTGATGAACGGCATCACCGGATGAAGCAGCCGCAGCGCAGCTTCGAACAGGCTGACAAGATTCGCGCAAGCCACTTTCGCCGACTCACCACCCGCATCCACGCGCGGCTTGATCAGTTCCAGATACCAGTCGCAGAAATCTCCCCAGAAAAAATCGTAGATGCGGTTCGCCGCTTCGTGAAAGCGAAACGTCTCCAGCGCATCACTCACATCTTTCGCCGCTCGGTTGAATCGGGAAAGAATCCACTTGTCTTCGAGAGTTGTCGCGTGAAACCCTGCGATACCAGGGGAGAGACGGCCGTCCCCGGCCGTCGGTACCGAAGCGACGCCAACTCGCTCCAGATTCATAAACATGAACCGCGCAGCATTCCAGATCTTGTTGGCGAAGTTGCGGTAGCCTTCCGTCCGGCTCTCATTGAACGCAACATCGGTCCCGGGAGCCGCCATCGCAGCCAACGTAAACCGCGTCGCATCGGTCCCGAAACGCTGAATCACGTCAATCGGATCGACTACATTCCCCTTGGTCTTCGACATCTTCTGCCGGTCAGCATCGCGTACCAGCATGTGGATATAAACATGCCGGAACGGCACACTGTCGTTCGACGAAGAAGTGGAGCGCCGGGCGTCCTCGCCCGGCAATGCCGATGCGACGGGAGAAACGCTCGTCACTTCATCCGCTGCACCGCTTGCCGCCTTAATTTTCGCGTCCTGCTCATGCCCCTGCATGAAATGGCATCCGAACATGATCATCCGCGCCAGCCAGAAGAACAGGATGTCGAATCCCGTAATCATCAGCATGTTCGGATAAAAAACTTCCAGATCGCGCGTCTTCTCCGGCCAACCCAGAGTTGTAAATGGCAGCAATCCCGACGAAAACCACGTATCGAGCACGTCGGTGTCTTGCTTTAGCTCGGAGCCCGAACACTTCCCGCATTTCGCCGGAGCCTCACGCGCCACAATGATCTCGCCGCACGCGCAGTGCCACGCCGGAATTCGATGTCCCCACCACAGCTGCCGCGAAATGCACCAGTCGTGGATGTTCGCCATCCAGTTCAGATAAATGGTGCGGTAATTTTCCGGAACAATGGTGATCGCGCCCGACTGCACCGCCTCCGCCGCCCGATCCGCCATCGGCTTGATCTTGATGAACCACTGCGTCGAAAGCCGTGGCTCGACTGCCGTTCCGCAGCGATCGCATTTGCCCAGCGGCAGCGTGTGATCTTTCTCGCCAACCAGAAAATTCCCAGCCGCCAGATCCGCCAGCACTCGTTTGCGCGCAACATACCGGTCCAGGCCCGCATACGTACCAGCATTGGCATTCATCACCGCATGCTCATCCATCAATTCAATCTGCGGCAGGTTGTGCCGTAGCCCAGCCTGAAAATCATTCGGATCATGCGCCGGCGTCACCTTCACAGCGCCCGTACCAAACTCCGGCTGCGCCAGTTCATCCGTGATAATCGGAATCTCGCGATTCATCAGCGGCAGCAAAACCTTCTTGCCGTGCAGATGCTGGTAGCGCTCGTCGCGCGCATTCACTGCAACGGCGGTGTCGCCCAACATCGTCTCCGGACGCGTCGTCGCCACCGTAATAAATTCGTCGCTCCCAATCACCGGATAACGAATCTCCCACAGTTTTCCCGGCACATCCTCGTGCTTCACCTCAAGATCTGAGATCGCCGTCTCGCACCGCGGACACCAGTTCACGATGTACTTCGCGCGATAAATCAGTCCTTCTTCATACAGCCGGACAAAAACTTCACGCACCGCGCGCGAAAGGTTCTCGTCCATGGTGAAGTATTCGCGCTCCCAATCGACCGACGCGCCTAGCCGCTTCATCTGGTCGAGGATTCGCCCGCCGTAATGCCGCTTCCACTCCCACACCCGCTCGATAAATTTGTCGCGCCCGAGATCGACACGCTTCTTGCCCTCGGTCGCCAGTTGCCGCTCGACCATCAGCTGCGTGGCGATGCCGGCATGGTCGGTTCCGGGCAGCCACAGCGTCGTGAACCCGCGCATGCGATGCCAGCGCACGATAATGTCCATCTGCGTTTGCTCGAACATGTGCCCCATGTGCAGAAAGCCGGTCACATTCGGCGGCGGCAGCAGCAGCGTAAACACCGGACGCTTGTCGCCCGGCGGTGGTGTGGGTGTGGAGAACAGTTTGTGCTCCACCCAGTATTCCGCCCAGCGCGTCTCGATCGCGCCCGGTTCGTAAGATTTAGGAAGTTCTTGCGGCATCGATTCTCACGTACATACAGCAGCTTTCATGTAGAGACGACCGCTCCCGGCCGTCCAGCCCGGGCAAAGCCCGGCAATCTTCAAATACGGGTGATCTTTGATCTTAGCAGTCGCAGGAAAAAAGCGGCAAACGCGGGGGGGAGCGGAACCGTCGATTCATCAATCGCAATGATTAGGTAGTCGTTACAAAACGTTCTCGGCAGAATTGAAATATCATCTGGAAAATCTCTTCAATATCAGCAACATACCAACCGACTGAATTCCTGTTGCCAGCGAAACGATTGCGGCTTAGGATGTTGCGCCTTCCCCTTTTGAGATCAACGATCGTCCCTCAGGAGCCTTTTTATGGCTACAACACAGCCTCCTCGTCATTCTTTGCTTTTTTGCGCCGCCCTCGCTACAGTCGCAGCCGCCAGCCTCTTAATCCCCGAGCGGGCATCTGCCGCGCCCGCAAACGATACCGTTTACATGACGACCACCCTCGAAAACGCGGCGCAGCAGCTCGCGGCATGCACAGAGCTCGGTCAGGCAAACGGTGACACGTACTACTACAAGTCGGCTGGCACATACGGCGGTCAGCTCCTCAAAGTGAAAACCGACGACCACACGAAATACCTGATGCTCGGCACCATTTTGAATGGCAAAGTCACCATTCCGAACGAGAAAGAAAAGAAATTGTTTCAGCAGGTCGTGGACAACATGAGCGTCAAGCAGGCGCGTGCTATCGGCCTTAGCGGTGGATCCCTGGACTCTGCTCCGGCGGCGCAAAGCTCCAGCATCCAGCAGTCGCAAACTCCACCTAGCGTCCCCACGACGTCTGTGGCCGATGGAGCAGTTGTGCGCAAAGATGCAAACACGATCGAGGCCTCGTTCGGCGGCAGGATTGTCGATTTCCAAGAGAACGGTGGCCATATTCTTGAAACAACCACCGCCGGCGCGCCAATCGCCGACCTGCAGTATCAAGGTGCCGACCGGAGAGGCGCAGGGCAGAAACTTAAAGGCGCCGGCAGAATAGCTACAAACCTGACTCTCTCAGGCATCCACAAAAGCGGCAACGATCAGGAAGTATCGGTAAACCCGGAGAGCTACTTCATCAAAATAGGAACCTACGGCGTCAATTCCGACAATATCGGTCACGGCAAAGGTCCGGGAGATCCGAACTACGCTATTGCGTACGCCATCGCGGCTGTCGACCTGGTTCGCACCAAACTCGATCCCAATTTCACCATCCCGGCTGAAAAGGGATTGCGTGGGAAGGCCGGTCCTCTACCTGCCGGTGTCGGGAAATAGTAGTTATAGCTTGGGACGTAAAGATAGAAGAGGCCCGACGGTACCAACATCCCCGAAGCAGCCATCCAGACCCCTCCCGGTAACCGTTACGCAACAATAAGCTTAAGTAACTTGTCGAACCATATCCAAACCTTAAAATCTACTTAGACGGCTCATATTTCCGATATTCCATGATTGAATCGCGAGCACCCAGGGACGGGGCATCCTTGGCTTCTGCGTCTGCGAAATGAGGTTGCAGGAAAACTAGTAATAGCTTGGGACATTCCCGGGAGGACTTGTCAGCGATCTACCTGAAGCGTATGCCCCTTGAACTAAAAACTAGAGTAAACCTTGCGATTGGCATCGCTTTGGTGGCGTTGGCCGGCATGGGCTGGCTTTCGTTGAGCGAGAGCCACAACCTGACCGAGGCTGATCGCTGGGTTTCACACACCCATGCAGTGCTCGATAGCGACGCATCCTTTCGCTCGCATCTTTCAGAGGCCGGTATCGCCCGGCGGCTTTTCCTCCAGGGCGACACCAAACAAGCTGACGTGTATAAAGTTGCGGCGAACGCCTCGCTGGCAGACTTCCATGCATTGCGCTACCTGACCGCCGACAACCCGGAACAGCAAAAGCGGATCGACCGTCTGGAACCTCTTCTTCAGAAGAGGCTCGCACTACTCGAGAAGTCGATTGCCGCTCATAAACTGCGCGCAAATGATCAAGCTCTACAAAATGATTTGACCAATCAATCGATCGCCTTGGTTGCCGAACTCGCCGAACAGACCCGGGAGTTTGAGAACGTCGAGCGGGAGCTCCTGAATCAGCGGTCGAATCAGGCAGAGGACGGCGCTCGCAGGACGTCCCGGGACGCCTTGGTCCTGAGCTTATCCGTATTCTGCTTTGTCATGATTGCCACAGTTGCGCTAAACCGCGAGTTGTCACGCCGCAAACGGCATGAGCAGGCGATCGCCGAACAAAAATCGTTGTTGCAGTCCATTCTCGACACTTGCAGCGATGCGATCGTAGTGGCGGATGAGTCAGGAAAGCTCATCTTGCGAAATCCCGCCGCTCTGCGAATGCATACCGATCTGGTCGACCGCGTGGGCGAAGATGTTCCTCGCAAGCTTGGATTTTACCGGCCGGACGAAACCACGTTGTTCGCTTATCAGGATCTTCCTCTCCCCGCGCGCTGAGGGGAGACCATGTGGATAACGTCGAGATATGTCTGCATCCTGCGTGTGAGACGGAGATTCGTTGGGCGCTTGCCTCCAGCCGTCCTCTGATGAGCGACGAGAAGACCCTGGGCGCCGTTGCATTCTACCGGGACATTACCGAGCGGAAGGAACTGGAAAACAAGCTGGCGAGCTACGTTGGGGAATTGAAATCCTCAAATTTGCAACTGCAGAAAGCCCAAGTCGCTCTCGAACAGTTGGCGTCGGTTGATGAACTCACGGGTCTGCAAAACCGGCGCGGGTTTCTCGCGCTTGCGGCCCAAAGCATTAAGCTTGCACAGCGTTCGCAAAAATCTTTTGCCCTGGTCTTCGTGGATTTGGACGGAATGAAGAAAATCAACGACACTTTGGGACATGGAGAGGGAGATTTAGCCCTTACCGATGCTGCCAATGTCCTAAGAGATAGTTTTCGGCACTCCGACGTGTTGGGCCGTTTAGGCGGCGACGAATTTGCGATCCTGATGAGCGATGCCGATGCAGAGAGCCCTCGAATTGTGAAGAAGCGGGTAGCGGACAAGGTCAACAGACTTAACACTGAAGGCGGACGTCCTTACACTCTGTCCCTCAGTATCGGGATGTTGATCTGCGACCCCGATGAAAAGCGGCCTCTGGAAGATTTGCTCAACCGAGTCGACGCACTGATGTATGACGACAAACGTCACAAGGGTGCGAACCGCGACGCTATGGGTAGTAAAGAATTCAATCCCGTAAGTGGGAACTCGCCCCTGGCGCGCCTATAGCCGCATTTTTTTGATTTAAGCGAGGCCAATCGCGCTGGGAATGGCACGACACAAGAAGCGCAGCGGAGCAGTATGGTTTGTGGAGCGACGGCCGTCCTCGGCCGTCCAAGCAAATCTCGGCATTCTTCAAACGCAATAAGCCTCGCTAGGCTCTAAGCGGGACCATCCTGTTCCCCTCCTCCTGCTAAACTCCTCACCCATGAATCGGATGCAACGAGCTTTCTTGTACTTGACACTCGCTCTGGCGGCGAGTGCATCACAGGCGCAGCAGGATGCCGGGCGCCCTCATCCCCCCGCGATTGTCTCGCCCAGGATTTTTACGATCCTCGGATGGGGACCTGCCCCGACTGATCCGGTGCTACTCAAGGGTATGCGCGAAGCAGGTTTCAATGTTGCGGGCTTCGCCGCCGTGGCCGATGTGAAAACGATTCGCGAAGCTGGCCTGTCTTGTTACGTGACGGACAAGCGCGCCAACGGCTACAACTGGAAAGAGCTTCCTCCCGACGATGTCATTCGCAAAAACTTCCAAAGCCTGGCCGCCGAAGTAGGTTCGGATCCTGCTGTTCTCGGGTTTTTCCTTTCCGACGAGCCGAACGCGGCGGAAATTCCGGGCATCGCCCATGTGGATGCAATTCTGCATGAGGTCATGCCAGAAAAAATTGGGTATGTGAATATTCTGCCGTCCATCGTGACTCAGCCCGAGCATGGCGCATCTTCCTACGAAGCCTACGTGCGTATGATTCCGGAAGTCCTGCACCAGCCTTTTATCAGCTACGACAATTACTCCCTGGTCGAGGGCCACATGCGCGATCAGTTCTACACCAATCTCGAAATCATTCGCCGCATCGCTCTTGAAACCAGGACGTCCTTCTGGAATTGCATTCTGGCCAATGCGCACTTCAACTACATGGAACCGTCTGACGCGACTCTGCACTTGCAGGTCTACAGCACGCTTGCCTACGGCGGCCGCGGTCTGGAGTTCTTTACCTATCTCACCTACCCGGACATCAATTTCCGCCTCGGGGCGATCGATCAATTCGGCAACCAGACGCCAACCTGGGGCATGATGCGGCGAGTCAACAATGAACTCAACAATCTCGCGCCGATCGTTGCCACGCTCACCAGCACCGGCGTCTATCACTCTCCTAATGTGCCCGAAGGCGGGCAGCCGCTTTCGCAGAGCCGGCTTGTGAAGTCAGTGGAGGCGACGCAGCAAAACATTGTCGCCCATCCCGCCACCGCGGAATTCCTCGTAGGTGAATTTGCGGATGCGCAGGGCCGCGCCTATCTGATGCTGGTCAACAAAAGCCTCACCGAGTCGTTCGATTTTGAGGTAAAGCTGAATAGCTCCGGCCAGTTGCATTGCGTCTCTCCCTACAACGGCCAGGAAGAATCACACAACGTGGGCTGGCTTGCGCCGGGAGCAGGAAGCCTTTGCCGCGTGGAGTAAGGCCTCAGGATCCCCATAAATCGGTCTCGGGTGGCCACCTTTCGCGGTTTTCGAAAGGTGGGGTTTCTCGGAACTTAATCTCTTGTGATTTCAACACGAAGCTTATGCTGTTCTCGCGTGATGCGAGGCAGCATCCAAGTAAGACGCTTCTCGAGGAAAAATTCCCTGTTCATATGACCTAGCTTTGCACAAATGCAGGTAGGCTATCTGCGATGGATCATTTCTGAAATCTAAATCCACCTTCTTCGATCCAATCCTTGCAGTCCCATCTAACGCCTTACGATTCCGCCTTCACCTCAGCGTTGTAACGCCAAACCGCCACCACCGCCCAGATCATCGAGAGCACAACCGCTCGAGCCCACATGGGATCCATCACCGAATCATGATCCAGAATGGCAAACGGATGCTCCATCGATCCCCCCGGCAACATCCCGGCCATGCCTAATCCAATGGGAACCGCGAACAGCAGAAACAAAACAATCAGTGCGCCTTTTTTGCTGGCGTAGAAGAGACCGATCGGTCCGAATACCAGCGTTAGGATCATAGCCAGCCAGTAGCGCTTTCGCGTGGGCCCGCTCGCCACGGGAACATATCCGCCGCCATACGAGGTCGCCCCACCCACGATGGGCGCTGGAGCCTGATAGCTGGCCATCGGAGGAGGCACATAAGCGGCCGTAGGATTGGGCGTGACTTGATTCGGACCCGACTGCGGGCCATGCGGCCCAAAAGGATAAGTGCTCATGGTGATCTCTCCCGGCCCACCCCTCAGATGCGTCGGGTGGAGAAAAACGGAACCATATTACATTCTGACCTTCAGTTTTGCCCATCCGGTCGCAAACTAGCTTGAATTTCGCGAACTCTCCAATCAAAAACCTTCTCTAGCCTGGAGGTTAAGCGATTGCAAATATAGCATTATCAATTATTTAGCCGCTAAGCTATGTTTAAGTTCCCGCTAAGTTTTCGCCTATTTTCAAAAACCTTCCCGCGCCGCAGTATGCGTTTCAGAACAAGCGACCGAGAGGCACAAGCCCACAGGAATCGCTGGTTCATAAGGAGGAAGGTCAAATGAAAAACACATCGAACACCACATCGCACAACTCAATCATCCGGACGGGCCGCGCGGGCTCTTCAACTCGCACCTGCACCTTAAGCACCCTCTGGATCGCCACCCTTCTACTGCTTTGCACAGTTCTTGGCAGCAGCCCGGCCTTGGCCAAGGTCGTCACCGTGACCAACCCGAACGACAGCGGCGCAGGATCTTTACGGACGGCATTGGCCTCCGCGGCCACCGGCGACACCGTCAACTTCAGTTTCAATTTCGGGACGATCAACCTCACCAAGCCTCTGACCATCACCAAGAGTCTGACCCTGAGCGGACCCAATACCGGCTACATCGGCATCAGCGGCCAAAACAATGTAGAAGTCCTGATCGTCAATCCCGGCATCGTGGTCAACATTTCATGGCTCGCCATCCAGAACGGAAACGCCAACATCGGCGGATGCATACTGAACGACGCCACGCTCACCCTTACTGACGTCGTAGTCACCGCCTGCAAAAATCCCATGGAAATGGGCGGAGGCATCTTCAACGCCGGTACGCTGAGCCTGGTCAGCTCCACCGTGACCGGCAACTTTGCCGGCCCGCACAACACCTACTATGGCGGAGGAGACAACGCACAGATTCTGGGTGCTGGAGCGGGAATTTTTAACTATCTGGGAACCTTGAACGTTGCCAACACGACGATTTCGCAGAACTTCACTTCCGGTCCGCTAGATGGATCGACACAGGGCGGCGGCGGAGCCGGGATTTTCAACTATGGCGGCACGGTCAGCGTAAACAACAGCACCATCACGCAAAACTACAGCAGCGTGGGAGCGGGAATTGAGAACATGGCTGGAACGGTTGCGGTGACCAACACCACCTTCTGGGGCAACTCCGCAAGCGGAACCGGGGGCGCCATTGAGAATGAAAGCTCGGGAATGTTGACCGTGACCAACAGCACGCTGGCTAAAAATGTCGCACTGGCAGATCCGGCTCAAACCATCGTTGCGTTGCCAATCCCCGGCAGCAATTCCGGTTCGCAGTGCCCACCCTCCGGTTGTATTCTCGCCGTGGGCATCATCGGCGGAGGTGGCGGCTTGCGGAACACCGGCAACGCCAGCCTGACCAATGTCACTATCACCGGCAATTCCGTGGCGAACGCCAGCACTGGCGGGGGCATGGCGAACGGTGGAAATCTGACGGTCAAGAACTCCCTTCTCGCACTCAATGGCGAGGGAAACTGCAACGGGTCGCAGTACCAGATCATCTCGCAGGGCCACAACCTCTCCGACGATATGAGCTGCATCGGCGAGTTCAACAACTCGCTTGATCTGAATGACGTGGCAGCGGGACTCGATACGGCCGGCTTGAAAAACAATGGCGGGACGACGTTGACCGTGGCACTGCTCGCCACCAGCCGCGCCGTCGATGCGATTCCGTTGAGCGCCTGCACCGACACAACCGGAGTTCAGGTCAAGACCGATCAGCGGGGAACGGCTCGGCCGCAAGGTTCCGCCTGCGACATCGGAGCGTTTGAATATGTCCGGCCGAAAGTGGTGATCGTTCCCCCGGGCGGGCCGATCGAAGTGGCGGGAAAGTAGTTGCTCTGTGTTCTTTGTGTGGCTTCCAACTCGAATCCCCACTCCTCTGATTGAAGGAGTGGGGATTTTTCTTTACTGAGGATTTGCCTGATGCGAGCGCTCTCGCCGGTGCGAACCCTGACAGTCGAATGAGTTAAATAGTTCCGCTGCGGATTTTCTGCAGGAACTCTTCGGCGTTCCGGCGCTCCTGCTCCATGACGCGCGGATCGTTGCGGCATTCGAGCGCCGTATCCTGAAGCACCAGTTCAACTGCGTCCTTCGGCTTGTATCCGGCTTTGATCAGTTTTCCCGCGCGCTCCGGAAAGTCGGAACTGACAGGCCGCCTTGCCGGAGCAACACTATTCTGAGCGCCTGCGCCAGCAGCCGCCGCGAATGCGCGAGGCTGCTCGGCAGCGTTCTTTGCCGGCTCGGTCCACGAAGGTTCAGTCGATACTGCATCAGTCGTGACTGGCTCTGCCTGTGCGAATTCTTCTCTTGCTGACTCTCTGGAAGCCTGCTGAGTGGCAGCCTGCGCCTGCTGAGACTTATCAGATTTCTTTTCGACTGCGCGGATTTGAACTCCTCCGCGCAATACGGCTCCGTCCTCGACGGTGATGCGGTGGGTGACCACATCGCCGGTCACCGAGCCGGCACTGCGAATCTCCACCCGCTCAGTGCATTCAATGTTGCCCTGCACCTTGCCCAGCACCACTACTTCGCGGGCGCTGATGTTTGCGGCCACGTTACCCTGAGCACCAACTGTTACCGATTGATCGGCGAGGTCAATGGAACCCTCGATGCGCCCGTCGATCTGCAGCGATTCTGCGCCGCTAATTTCCCCTTTGATGACCAGCGAACGGCCGATGGAGGTCCGTCCTGTCGGCGTGCTCTTGAGTGAAGGGGAAGATAGGTTTGGCTGCGATTTTTGCGAATCGGATGGCGGCATTGATTCAGTGCTCCTTAAACCTAAAGACAGCAATACAAAAGGCTCTGGCGGCACGCTGCGCATGCGCCAAGCGGCGTCTAAATTAGGGCAAATTAACTATCGCACGGGAGTACGTACCAGGGTCAGGTTACGGAGGAGGCTGTACGTCTATGTGGCTGAGAGGGTTCCATAGGCATGTAGATTTGGGTTGCGGGGCATTTTAAGGCAGCGGAGCCTATGTTCCTGAATAGCGTCAATGTTCCAACGGGAACACAACGGCGTGACGATATTGGCACGCCAATATCGTAGTGACAGCTAAATGCAAGAAAGCAAGGTATCAAAATCGCATAATCAGACGCCATGGGCATGGCGGGCCAACTCAAATCGTGGGTAAGCAGGTGGAATGCCCCACTCAAGCCAAAACCTGGCTTGAATGGGCCACCTGTGGCTTTTATTGCTGGAATTTGCTGTCCATGGGCGTGGTGGTAGCATGCCCTCTTGCTATTCAGATCCCCGGAGCAGATTTCAAACTCATGAAACTCAAAGTTCTTCTTACGCTCACTTTGCTTGTCTCTGTTTCCCCGGTTGCTTTAGGGCAGGACGGATCGTTCAATGGAATCGGTACCGACCTTGGCAATCTCTACCGCATGTCGGATGCAAAGTCTTACTCGATCAGCCCGGAGAATTTCACCGGCGAAAAAGGCAAGGCCGCCATGGCGAAAGAAGGCGTGGCCTCGAGCGCCGCCCGCGAACTTGGGCAGGGCTGGAAGATGAATCCGTACGTGATCGTTGATCCGGGAAAGACTTTTACTTTAGGCGAGATCACGGGTTCGGGTGCGATCGAACACATTTGGATGACTCCCGCTGGAAACTGGCGGCACTCCATTCTTCGCATGTATTGGGATGAGGAAACTGAGCCTTCGATTGAAGTACCTGTCGGCGATTTCTTTGCCATGGGCTGGGGGCAGTACGCCAAAGTCAGTTCGTTGCCGGTGGTAGTGAATCCGGCCAGCGCGTTCAATTGCTATTGGCCGATGCCTTTTCGCCATAAGGCAAAAATTACAATGGAAAATCTCGATGATAAGCCCCTGTCGGTTTACTACCAGATTGATTTCATTCGCACAGAGGTTCCAAAAGACGCTGCCTATTTCCATGCCCAGTTCCGACGGGTGAATCCTCTGCCTTATAAATATGTCTACACACTGGTGGATAACATCAAGGGTCGAGGCCAGTACGTGGGTACGTACATGGCCTGGGGAGTACACAACAATGGATGGTGGGGAGAGGGCGAGATCAAGTTTTACATCGATGGAGACAAAGAATTTCCTACCATCGCGGGTACTGGAACGGAGGACTATTTCAACGGTTCCTACGACTTTGAAGATCCGGAGAAGCACGAGTACGTGGAATTTTCCGGACCTTATTCCGGGTTGGTGCAGGTGCTGAAACCGGATGGCCTCTACAAATCGCAGGAGAGGTTCGGGCTGTACCGCTGGCACATTGCTGATCCGGTGCGCTTTAACGACGATCTACGGGTGACGATTCAAGCTCTCGGCTGGCAAAGCGGCGGCCGCTATCTTCCGCTGCAGGATGACATTTCTTCAGTCGTGTACTGGTATCAGACCGAGCCACATGGCGCGTTCCCCAAGTTGCCGGCAAAAGATTCGCTGGATATCAATTGAGTTCGAGGGTGGGTCGCATTTCGCGGTTTCGGGCAGACTGATGAAGTGCCCGCCTGATTTAGCAAGCGTGAAGAACATCCAGGTTCATCGGTTCCCACCTTTGCATAAAGCGCAAAGGTGGGCCACCGCCTAGCGCCGGAAAATACTTCATTCAAGCCAAAACCACGCTTGAATGGACCACCCGTCCCGTCGAGAGCGCGCGAACTAGCATCGATGGCTTGATTATGTTCCCAACGCCACTCTTAGCTGAAGCTCCCCTTCTTCATCTCGTCCGCGATGTGGCGTGAGGTTCGCACTGACAGAGCCATGATGGTGTGCGTCGGATTTTTTTCTGGAGTAGTGGTGAAGCAGCTTCCTGAAACCACGAAGAGGTTTTTCACGTCGTGACTCTGACAGAATCCGTTCACGACGGATGTGCGTGCATCGTCTCCCATTCTGGTGGTGCCGGTCTCGTGGCTACCCAATCCCATAATTTCTGAGCCGGGGTCCATGACAAATTCTGGTTTGCAGGCGTGCATCAGTTCGCGCGCTTTTTCGACGGCCTCGTGCATCAGCGCGCGGTCATTGGCGCTGAACTTGAAATGCACCACGGGGATGGGGATTCCGTATGCGTCGTTTTGCGTGCGGTCGACGCCCACGTAGTTCTCAGGGCGCGCCACGAGTTTTCCCCATGAGGTGATCTGCATACAGCCGGGTTGCAGTTCGCGCACCCGCTTCTTGAAATCCTTGCCGTAACCATGCAAAGAGTTCGCGTGGTAGGGATACATGTATCCCATGTAGTTCATCTGGTAGTGAAATCCACCGGCGAAGTCACGTTTTTTTCCGTCAAGATGATTGAAGCGTGGAATGTAGGCATGGTCGAGCGCTCCGTCGTTGTTTACCGGGCGCGTGCCTGCAAGGGCTTCGAGATATCCAGTCAGATTGCTGGCGGCGTGGCCACCCAGATAGCGGCCGACCAATCCGCTCGAATTGCATACGCCGTCAGGTGCGCCGGTCGACTTCGAATTCAATAGAAGCCGGGGACCTTCCACCGCGCCGCAGCAGACTGCGAAAATCCGCGCGCGTATTTCGCGTTCTTCGCGAGTGACGGTATCAACCACGGCGACGGCACGAATCTTGCCGGATGCATCCGTCAGCAACTCGCGCGCCAGCTGGTTTTGCATCAGGGTGAAGTTGCCGGTCGCGATGGCCTTCGGCAGCATGGAAACCGGTACGGAGAACACCGCGCCGACGTCGCAGCCGCGCATGCAGTGACCGCAGTAGTGGCAGGGCGGACGATTGTCGTAAGGCACGGTGACAATCGCCCGGCGCGCATGAATGAATGGGATGCCCATTTTCGTGCACACGCCCTTCAGGATCTGCTCAGAACAGCGGAAATTGAGAGGCGGCAGGAATTCACCGTCGGGAATGATGTCGAGATTCTCCCGCGAGCCGGTCACGCCGATCATTTTTTCGACGTAGGAGTAGTGCGGCGCGAGATCGTCGTAGGAAATCGGCCAGTCGGCTTCGCCGCCCTCGACGCTTTTCGATTTGAAATCGCGCGCGGCAAAACGCAGACACACCGCGCTCCAGTGAACGCTGCGTCCGCCGACGATGCGGATGCGGTCTACGTTGATGTCAGAATCGACGTAGCGAATGGACTCGCGAACCTCGCGCGGATAGCCGGGAGCCGGCCAATCTCGCGTGGGCGACTCGTAAGGCCAGGCGTGGGTGTGAAATTCTTCACGCTTCGCCGTGCGTCCGGCTTCGACCAGCGCGACCTTCGCGCCGCTTTCGGCCAGTTCCTTGGCAAGAATCCCACCCGCCGGTCCGGAGCCGATGACGCACACATCAAAAATCTGCTCGTCTGCTTTCACTGGAGGACGTCCTTAGATTTGGGCGCCCCTAGTTTTGCAAAGCGGTGTGGAATTGTCCAACGTTCAAATCCCAAGTCTCGCAAAAGCGGCGACACTTGGGCCACCCGGATTTTGGGAAAGTCCCGCTCCCTTGAGAGATTAATCAAACTTAGTCGCTTTTCAAGATGCGCATAATGGTGGATATCGTATTCCAGTTTCTGGTGGTCGCAGGCGCACCGTACAACTTGTCGATCTGGCCAAGGTAGCCGATCGTCTTCATGTGGCGGCGATACATTCCGAAGGCGAATTGCCCTTCCGAGGCAATCACCCGGACGAGCCAATCTTTGTCTGAAGGAAATGCGACCGGCAAGGTCGCTTTCACGCTGCCTGCTTTCGACAGGATACTAACGAAGCGAACTACGTCGGGTGGCGATGGCTTGGCTCCAAACGGATTCTCTTTCTCCAGCCGCAAAAGATCGTCGCCATCACACAGCACAACGTGAGTCTCGAACGGTAGCTTGCTCAGCAGTGCCGCGCGGAATTTGGATCGGGAGCAAGGCTTGCGAATTACGAATGTTCCCGCGGCACCGATGTTCACAACATCAAACTGGCTGAGGTCTTTCGCCAGGATGCTGGGGCGAAAGGTTTTGTGTCCGCCTACATTGACGCCGCGAAGGAAGGCTACGAGGGGCATGGTGGCGATTATGGCGGACAATAAAGGTGGTGATCGATTTTATTTGTGATTGTAAGATGAAACGCTGAGGGAATCAGTAGGAGAACGAATGATAGAGATCAAGAAATGGACTGACTTGAACGAGGAAGAACGAGCCATGGTCGTACCTGCCGGCGAGGATCAGGAATATGCAATCGTTCGGCTTCCTACGAGGGAATTCGCTTATTCGATGGAGGAATGGCTCGAGGCGAGTCGCCTCAGTGCTGAAGACGAAAAGACGCTCGAGGATTTGGGAATATAACGCCGGTTGGTCAACTTAAGTTCCATCGTCCTCGCTGTATTCCCTGTGAGTTTCCATTACTTCCACAGTAGCCATCGAGGTAGTCCGACGACAGCTACCTTCAAGCCGCTTTTCGACGAGCTTCAAACGTGGGCCATCCAATCTTCGTGGACAAATCTGCTTACATTCTCGATGGACCGTTGTCCCATGTCTCGCAACAGCGGCGAAAACTGGGCCACCCAGGGCGTTGCCGCCAAAGCAGTTAGGGGCGTTACGATTTCGGAACGGGCTCCATTGAAACAGCGTACAATTGCGGAGCCTAAGGGCACTCACTACTTGCAACATCACGAATAACGAGCAAAGGTGCCCGCCTTTCGGCATCTTCGTGACGGCCTCGTGGCACGACCACGTTTCTCTCGATTAGGGAGCCAGCAGTCATGAAGATCCTGCTCTATAACCCCGACAACGGTGTAACACGCAATTTCATGCCGCATCTGTGGATGTTTCTTCTGCAGTCGCTGACTCCGCCCGGCCATGAAGTGGTGCTGCTCGACGGTAATGCCCAGCCGATGAACGAGGAGCAACTGGCGCAGTACGTCCGCGAGAACAAGTTTGACCTGGTGGGTATTGGCGCGATGACGCGCATGATCGCGAAAGCCTATCGCGTGGCCGATGCGTTGCGCGAAGTCGGAGTGAAAGTTGTGATGGGCGGTCCGCATGTTACCGAGATGGCTGACGAAGCTCTGGGCCGCGATGGCGGGCCGCGCCATGCCGACGCAGTCGCGCTCGGCGAGGCCGATGAAACTTGGCCGAAGATCGTGGAAGATGCCGCACGCGGTGAGTTGAAGGAAGTTTATGAGCCGGTGGATGCGCAGGGGAAAGACCTCAAGCCATCGTTGAAGGCGTACCCGGAGATTCCCTGGGACAAGCTGAAACTCGACCAGTTCAACCTGCTGCCGGGATTCGTGCATCCTCTGCTGAAGCGCGTGGCCGATGGCTGGGGAACGTTTCGGATTGTTCCTGTCGAATCCGGACGCGGTTGCCCTTACGGTTGCGAGTTCTGCACGGTCACGGGATTTTTTGGCGACTCAATTCGCTTTCGTACCAATGAGAGCGTGGTGAATGAGCTTCTGCTATTGAAGGCGCGGGCACGCAAAGAGAAGGGCCAGATTGCGGTCTTCTTTATCGACGACAATTTCGCCATCAACATCAAGCGCACGAAGTCTCTGCTGCGCGACATTATCGCCGCCAATGCGCAAGTGCACTGGGTGGCGCAGATCAGCGCCAACCTGCTGCGCGATGAAGAACTGGTCGATCTGATTGCCGCTTCGGGTGGCAAATGGGTGTTCATCGGGATGGAATCGATCGATCCCGCCAACCTGAAAGACGTAAATAAAGGATTCAATAAACCCGGCGAATATGCCGCCGTGCTCGATCGTCTTGCGCAGCGGAATGTCTACGCGATTACGTCGTTTATCTTCGGGATGGACAACGACACGGTCGGTGTAGCCGAGCGCACGCTGCAGCAGGTCCGCACCTGGCCTGCAGGTTTGCCGATCTTCGGACTGCTAACGCCACTGCCTGCGACTCCTTTATATAAGCGCCTTGAGGTGGCCGGGCGCCTGACTCGTCCCAAGCACTGGAAAGAATTTATTCCCTTTCACATGGCCCATACGCCTTTGAAAATGACCATCGATGAGGCGCATGCCGAAGTGAATTATGGCTGGACTCATGCTTACAATCCGGAAGCGCTGGCCAAGGCAGTCGATTCGCTGGACGATCAACCGCTGGGATATCGCGTGAATATCTTTGTCGCGCGACTCTGCTTCCGCGGAATTTATTTCCCGCAAATGGGCCTACGGGCGTGGCTCAAGACCATTTATGGCAACCGGCGAACCATCTACAAATTGGCAAAAGAGGGAGTAATGGGACGGCGAAAACCGGTCGTTCCAGTTACCCAGGAAACAAAGACAGCACTTGGGGCGTAACACTGAAGAGCGTTCGCGTTAACGGAAATCGGAGTCGCAACGTACTTAATGTGCGACAATGGTGACTGGAGTCCTTCTGAAACACGAATCTGATAGTTCCTACGTAATCATTCGCCACAATATCCGGACTTACCAATCCGGTGGTGTGGTCGAGGTAGTCAAAGGCTCGCATCGCGCCGAAAACGAGATCAAGACATTTCAGGAGTGCCAGACCTCTTCGGATCGTCTTGAAGGATGGCGTTATTTTTCTGAGATTACCAGCCTCGCTCCCGGAACTGATCCGGTGGAAGCAACCCGCCTGCGCCAAGCTGATCTCGAGATTCGCGAGTTCAAAGCTCTGGAACACACAACGCCCATCGAGCGCTAGTCTTCGCGAGATGCTGATCTCGCCGTTCTATATGCTTCCGTAAATTCCGCGACCGTAAAATTGACACCGCGCGTCTGCTGCAAGTAGTTTCCCGTAGAGAGGATTCTCCGTGTCGAAGCTGCTCGTTCATAGTACTGGAGTGTCGATCGACGGCTTCGCAGCCGGACCCGATCAAAGTCTGGAAAATCCGCTTGGCGTTGGGGCAACAGCGCTATTCGATTGGGCCTGGAAGACCCGCACATTCCGCGTCATGCACGGCAAAGAAGGCGGCACAACCGGAGTGGACAATGATTTCGCCGCCCGTGGCTTTGAGAATATCGGCGCCTGGATTTTGGGACGCAATATGTTTGGACCGGTACGCGGACCATGGCCTGACGACAGTTGGAAGGGCTGGTGGGGTGATGAGCCGCCTTATCACGTTCTGGTTTTTGTACTTACCCATCACGCACGCGATCCGCTTCCCATGAAGGGCGGAACGACATTTCATTTTGTGACCGGTGGCATTCACGCAGCGCTCGATCGAGCCCGCGAGGCGGCGGGCGGAAAAGATGTACGCCTGGGCGGCGGTGTCTCAACCATCCGGCAATATCTGAAAGAGCGCCTCATTGACGAATTGAACCTGGTCTACTCGTCGGTATTGCTTGGCGCAGGAGAATCGCTTTTTCAAGGGATGAATCTGCCGGAACTTGGCTATCAGGTGACTTCGCACATTGCAACGGAAGATGCGCTGCACGTGACCATCACCAAGAAGAGAAGCTGACGGCCGACTTCGCCGTTTATGACCAGTTGTTTTCCTCAGCAGTGAAGTTTATTGAACACCGGGCCTGAGGATCGTAAGCCCATCGCGCCTTTCGTCCCAGCAGATTCAATTGCAAGCAGGGGACTTATCTGCAATCTGTGCTTGTGGCCCGTCGCGTGCGCGCACGTCATTGTCCTTACTCCAGAGGACCGACGGGTGGACGGTGCATCTTCTTTCCTCGGTACGCGAATTGGCATGGGCGCAGAATCCGGTGATCTGGTTCGGCGAAGCTTGCGTGATCTTGTGGCTGGTAATCCGGCAGGTGCGCTCGTCGTGGGTGCGAGCGGGCGTGACGCTGGTGCTCTCCGGATTAATCATGAATGTTCTGGTGACTGCGGCTAACGCCGGCACCATGCCCGTCGTCGGAATGCCCTTGACGATTCAGCCAGCGAGTCCGATCTGGCAACCTGCGACAGCACAAACGCGCCTCACCTTTTTGGCGGATCAGGCGCGGTTGGGTTTGTTCAGCATCGGCGATCTCGTGATGTTGTTCGGAGGTATGCTCATGCTGTCTATTTTCTTACGTCGCGTTTGCAAATCCAGCCGCCGATTCGTTGCACCACTGACGGAATCTTCCACTTCCCATTCAGTTTTGAAAGCGTGAAATAGCCACCCAGCGCGGCATAACCGAAGCCACCAAAGTCTACGTTTGGGGCCAAGGAGACTATTAGCGGATTATTTCGCGGATGCGAGCCAGGTGATGGTCGTCATGCTCCGCGACAAAGTACAGATGATCGACGAGTCGCATGGGCTGCTTCAGGCGCGGATGCAGCAGCGTGCGTCCAAAATTATCGGCGGACAACCCTTCTACTCGATTGAGCAGGCTCATTCGTTCTTTGCGAAACTCCGCCAGAATCTTCGATAAGTCTTTCGCGTTATGATTGGCTTCTTCCGTTTTCCGATTGCTCAAATCGGCAACGGTTAGCGTGTCTTTCTCTGACACGAAATCTTCCACCCGCCCCAGCCACAACGGTCCCATGTCGAGCAGGTGCCCGGCGTGCTCCTGCGCTGCCCATTTTTCGCCGGGCTTGGCAACGAGAGCTCTCTTCGCGATGCCTCGCAGCAGTTCTTCCATCCGCGCTGGAGTACCTAAGAGACGAATGCAAATATTTGGATAGTGCTCTACCGGAAACGAAAAATCGAACCGCCGTTCAAACCACAGAGGTATTTGGGTCATAGGCACACGCTAGCCATTTTCGTCAGGATATAACGGGAGGGTGGCTGAGGTGAAAAGCTTGAACCACAGCGGGCACAAAGAAAACAGAGGAAAACCGATCATTTTCAGAAAACCTCTGTGAACTCTGTCCTCCGTGGTTGAAAGGTTTACTCAGAAAAATCGGGAATAAAACGCTCCCTCCTCAGTTCTTCACTGTGCATGGGTTATTCTCATTGCGCGTGTCTGCAGACCGACTCAGCAACGAGGGCTTCGAAGAGCTGGCTATGCCGCTCTTCGATTCGCTATTCAATTTCGCGGGATGGCTTTCCGGCAACAGCCAGGAAGCAGAAGACCTAGTGCAGGAGACGTATCTTAAAGCTTTGAAAGGGTTTGCATCGTTTCAGCCGGGAACCAACTTCCGCGCCTGGATCTTTCGCATCCTGCGTAACACGTTTTTGACGTCGCGGTCCGGTTTGCAGGCCACGCGCACTGTGCCGCTGGATGATGAAAGCGAAGAAGTGCCGGCCGTCGCTGTAACAACCGCAACGCCTGAGTCGTTATTGCTGGGCCGCGCCGGTAGCGAAGAAATCCAGTCGGCAATGGACAAGCTGCCGGTCACGTATCGCGAAGTGCTGCTGCTCTGCGACGTGGAAGAGATGAGTTACCAGGACATTTCGGAGACCGTTTCCATCCCGATTGGAACCGTCATGTCGCGCCTGTCGCGCGCCCGCCGCGCCATGCGTGAAGCTTTGTCCGAAAAGCCGCAAGCATCGCACAGGACCGGAGCGAAATCATGACGAATGATCTCTGGCAAATGAAGATCCCCGCCTACGTGGATGGCGAGCTTTCCTCCGACGAGACGGGTGCCATGGATCTTCATCTGCGCGAGTGCGCCATGTGTGCTTCCGACGCGCTGCAACAGATGCGGTTGAAGCAGTCGAACAAGCTGGCCGGGAGCCGATTCACACCCTCGGCGGAATTTCGCCGCAAGATTGCGGCACAGGTTGCGGCCAAGACGGCCCCTCCGAGACGCTCTGCATGGCGATGGATGTGGTCGCCCGCATTTGCGGCTGCGCTTCTGGTTATTGTCGTGGTCAGCGGAATCTTTGTTCACCGTTCGTTTGAACGGTCGCGGTCGCAGCAGTTGCTGGCGGAGTTAACCGACCTCCACGTGGCCAATCTGGCAGCGTCGAATCCTGTTGAAGTAGTTTCGACAGACCGGCACACCGTCAAGCCGTGGTTTCAGGGGAAGCTGCCGTTCAGTTTCGATCTTCCCGAACTGGCGGGCACACCATTCACCTTGCTGGGCGGACGTCTCACCTATCTCGATCACGAACCCGGCGCGCATCTGATCTACAACGTTGGTGCGCATCACGTCTCGCTATTCGTTTTCCGGGATCAGCCGGAGTTGGCGCAGGCATTCGCGGAGCAGCAGTCGTCTCGCAGCGTGCTCAGCTTTCATGTCGACGCCTGGAGTTCACGTGGATTGCGTTACTTTGTGGTGGGCGATGCGAATCCGCAATCAATCCACGATCTGAGCTCGATGTTGGAAAAGGCCAATCAGTAAGCCAGCCGCCGGATCACAAACCTACACTCCATTTTTTAAGGAAGCGTGGTTTTTGGCGCGAGGAATCTGCTTCGTCCACGACGGGAAAACAGCAAATTCTTCCCCGATAATGCCGTGTCGGAATGATGATATTCAAAGGAATCTGAATCAGAAGCCAGGGGCTTTAGCATTTCGATCACCGACCAGAAGCCCAATTTTGTCGATCCCTGCGCAGCGAATGCCTGGCAAAGTTTCCATGATCCGGCTGTAGTGAGAACGAGCATCGGCATTGATGTAGATCTTTTTTTCTGTTTCCGCATTAAGGCTTTTTCGAATCGCAGTGCACAAGTCGGATGGCACGACCTGATCATTTCCTAGATACACTTTGCCGTCGCGCGAAACAGAAACGATAAGTGCATCTTCGCGGTTCGCGCCCGACATGGAAACAGGATGGTTGACCTTGGCCAAATCAACCGGCGGCCGAGTCCGTATATCCGTTTGTCCATCTTTTGCAAGGAAGAGGAAAAGAAGAACCACCATCACGCTTAGAAACGCCGTGACGTTCATGTTCGTAATCAGGGGCTCTGATCGGTGGCGCATGGGATCTCACGCAGAGGATGTTTGCATCGTCGCCCGAGAATATCGGGCGACAGGGATTGACT
>Ga0206971_10053_pt2 | contig 38775 bp, 44 predicted proteins | sample Alteio_BWOrgHeat_85_FD_152917 | JGI IMG/M metagenome (GOLD analysis project Ga0206971, IMG submission 152917) | Enriched cells from forest soil in Barre Woods Harvard Forest LTER site, Petersham, Massachusetts, United States -... | ecosystem: Environmental > Terrestrial > Soil > Temperate forest >...
CAGCGTCTTTTTCTATTTTTGTTAGATGAGATTTTCAGCAACGACTTTTTTGTTACTTTTTTCGATATGGTGTCACGGTCAAAGTAAACCGTTTAAAGTAATTACAACGCCTCTGGTAGATAATATTTTTGTACATACCTCATTTGGTTACGCTGATGCGACAACCATTTTTCCGTCGAACGGCCTTTACATTGTGGGCGAGAAAGGCATCGTACTAATAGATACACCTTGGGACGACGACCAGACTGAACAATTATTGACGATCCTGCAAAAGCGTTACCACAAAAAAAGTATTGTATTGCATATCCACGCATTTTCATGTCGACCGCACAGGAGGTATTGGCGCGTTAAAAAAACATGGTATAAAAACTTACAGCAGCTTGCTAACGTGGCAGCTGGCGGGCAAAACGGATAACAGGCAACCCGCTTACACTTTTAAAAATGATACAGTGTTCCGGTCGGGTGGGGTAACGGTGCAGACCTTTTACCCAGGCGCCGGCCATACAACCGACAATATAGTAATTTGGCTACCCAAAGCCCATGTGTTATTTGGTGGTTGTTTTATCAAAAGCCTTGAAGCGCAAACCCTCGGCAATGTTAAGGATGCAAGTGTGAGCCAATGGCCAGGCTCGGTTAATAACGTGCAAACTCACTTTAAAAACATCAAATATCTAATTCCTGGCCATCAAAGCTGGAAAGGCGATACAGCCATGCTTAAACATACCATTGATTTGGCCAAAAAGGGCGTATAACTTTATCAAACAAAAAAGCCCCCCGGCAAAAAACCGGGAGGCTATATAAATCACAATCACAATTAATCTGCTTTTTTGGCTACAAACGGAGTGTTCTTATCCACCTCAAGGCGTATCACATCATAGCACATACCGCTGGTTACATTGCCGGCTGGTACGGTGAGTACGATGGTATTTTGACCGGGTTTTAATAATGATGCGTCGAAATTAAAATCACGTTCAACCCAGGTTCCTTCAATACCGTCGCGTACCATGCTGGCGCCGCCGCCGTTAATATCAGTATCCGGGCCAACTTCAGTCCCGTTTACCGATATACCCAATGAGCGTGTGCCTGAACCTGCTATGCCAAAACGCAACGTAGCTTTGCCGGTCGTTGGCGCATTGGCCGCCATAGTGAAGTTTATCGTCCATGGTGTTGCGCGGCCCTGATCGCGGCCATCGGGTTTGTTGTCGGTATCATGTGGTACCTGGTAAATATACCAGTCTTTAGCCGGGTCGGATTTGCCGATCGTGAAATTTACATCATTCGGGAAAAACTTAGCATACTCGATATACATACCCCAGTGCCAGTGATCATCGCCTTTGTAAAACTCTTTAGCCGAGCGGTTTGGCGTACCTATCTGCCAAATCTGTTGGCCGTAATGGGTAGGGTGCCACTCGATAGTGCCGAGGTCGAGCTTTTGGCCGGGTGTAATGGTTACGTTGGCGGTCGCATCATAAGCGCCCAAAACGCCATCGGTCATAGCATGTAACTGGTAAGTGCCGGCGCGAACGTTGGGGATGGTAAATGTACCGTCGGCAGTGCCTTCAGCCCAAAACTCATAATGTTTGGCATCATTTTGCCAGGTAACCGGTGGCAAAAAGCCTCCACCACCACCGCCGAATGTCCTTGCGCCTTGCTGACGTGGTGCCACATAGGTACCCCGGTTTGCGCGCTTGCCGTTGGGTAATAACCTCGGTGTATTTGTTGTATCCGCAGCTGGGTTCCGTGTGTCGGATGACTTTACGGTAACTTCTGTTTTTGCTGGCGTTGAAACAGGTTCATCAATGACAACACGCTGAGTTGCCGGGGCAGTTGTTGCCACATCGGCACGAGGCTGCCGTTGTGGACGTGGCATTGCAGCCTGATCCGGGAAAGACAGCCCAACCATTAGATTTGAAAATTTTGTTGTCGGTGCCTGCGGATCAACCAGTTTCAAACGGCCTTTAACGGTAGCACGTTCGTTAGCCATTGGATAATCAACACCGCTTACCCAGTTATACGGCCAGCGGGCCTGCTCAACTTTAGCCTCTTTTTTTGCATCAACAAATAAAGTTTTAGGATCAGCGCCGGTAGGTACGTAGATAAATATCGGGCCAACCACCTTTGTCCAGGCTTCTTTATCGCCAAAGTTTAGTTCGCTGCCGCCATAGTGTGTGCCGCGCCAATAATCAAGCAGGGTAGGGTCTCCACCATCGCCGTCATCTATGTGCCCGGTTAGTTCCACATGCGTAGGGCCGCTGCTCAGGTATTCCTGAGAGGGGTTAATAATATAAAGGCCAACTTTTTCTTTAGTTGACGACCAGCCAAACGCCGGTATTTTGCTTTGTGTGGCCGAGTAATCGTATTTATGTTCTGCGCGGCCTTTGTACGGGCCTGTCGTCAGCCTGCGCGATTCCTTCATGTTCAGGTCTTCGCCGGCATCCCAATCCTTACCGGTAGGCATTAAAAAGTTCCGTTGGTCGTCTATCGACATCCAGTCGAACACAAAACCGCTCAGTTTAAACCCATAACGCGACTCGCCAACCGACCCGGCGGGGTAGGTATCCTGATGCGTATAAATAGCATAGGTGTATAGGCCATGTGCGCCACGTTCAAGGGTATATCTTATTTCCAGATCGGCTATCAGGCCCCCGCCTTGCCCGGCTGCGGTTGGGTTTTTACCCAAAATGGAGGCACCATCCGAAAATCCTTTAACCGATACCTCGGCGCGGTTGCCATTTACCTTAGCGGGATCAATGGTAATGGCAGTAACCTCGCGTGCTGCGAGGGCAGGGCTTTGTTCCCAATACCCGGCATGGTGACCCGATACGTAGCCCATCAATTCGATGTTTGGCGTAACGCTTTTAGTCGTTTTTACTGATGTAAGATCGCCCGTACGTTTATTTACCTTGATGGTGAGGTAGCCGTTGCTCAAAGTGTATGTGGAGCCATCATCGGTAACAGTAACAGGCGGACCTGCGCCGACATTTTTTTGATTAGTCTGCGCCATCGCGAAAGCCGAAAAACTTACAACGGCCAACACCACGATCAGTTTATATAAATTTTGCATAAGGGGTACTAATTGGTTTATGCAATAAATGTAAATACCGGTAGCTGTTCAGCCATCCTGTAGTGTGGGCTTGTGTTGATATTGTTACAAAAGTTGGCAAATTGCCTTTCAATATATACTTTTATAAAAAGGTATTAAATAACAGTGATGATGAAAAAGCCTGAAACTATCGACGCGTATATTGCTACTTTTCCGCCGGATGTGCAAATATTGCTGCAACAATTCAGGGCGGCGGTAAGAGAGGTCGCGCCTATGGCCGACGAAGTGATCAGTTACAGCATTCCCGCTTTTAAATGGAATGGCATGCTGGTATGGTTTGCCGCGCATACGCGTCATATCGGGTTTTATCCGCGTGGGTCTGGTATCGAGAAATTTCAAAAAGAGTTATCGGGTTATAAAAGTGCAAAAGGTTCAGTGCAGTTCCCATTTGATCACCCGCTGCCTTTGGAGCTGATTAAAGAGATAGTCACGTTCCGTATCGGTGAAAACCAACAGAGAGCGGATGAAAAAAAGAAAAAGTAACGGTAAAACGACACTATGTTTCTGCGAGTGGATACCATCTCCGAAAAAAAGTTAGTTGGTAAACGGATGACGATGTCATTAACCAACAATCGTACGGGCGAGTTATGGCGTAGTTTTATGATGCGACGAAAAGACGTAGCCAATGCTGTGGGTACCGATTTGTATTCGATGCAGGTATACAGTCTGTCGTATTATACAAATTTTAACCCGGCTACCGAGTTTGAAAAATGGGCGGCTACTGAAGTGGCTGATTTTGACGATGTACCTGCTGATATGGAAACATTTACGTTGCCAACCGGGCTTTACGCAGTGTTTTTACATAAGGGTACTGCCAGTGCCGGAGCTAAAACGTTTCAATATATTTTTACAGAATGGTTGCCAAACGAGGCATATATTTTAGATAACCGGCCTCATTTTGAAATATTAGGCGGAAAATATAAAAACGACGACCCGACATCCGAAGAGGAGATATGGGTGCCGGTAAAACCAAAGTAACCGTGCTACCTTTTGCCAAATACGTTATCCTTTACCATAAATATGGGTAACGATGCGTGATTCAATATGGCGTCATGAAAAGCTTTGATATCAAATGCTTTACCCTGTTTTTGTTCCAGTTCACGCTTCCATAACATGATCTGCGCCGCGCCATATTTGTAAGATATGGCCTGTGCAGGCCAGCGTTTAACGCGGGCAATTTCGCGCATGGCTATATCGTCCTGGTTGCGGATGTTCTTCTTCCAAAATGCCAGTGCCTGCTCATCCGTCCAACCGTAGTAATTAAGGCCGATATCCATAGGCACCCGCACTGATCGTACAATGTCCCATTCCCATTTACCCAGTTCGTCGTACGGGGTTTGGTAAGCACCTAATTCTTTCCCAAGTTCTTCGGTATAAGCAGCCCAGCCTTCGGCAAAACCAATAAAAAAGTAAAGCTTCTGCACTTTCGACTGGTCTGTTGCGGCAGCTACCGACGATTGATAATGATGACCGGGCACGGCCTCATGGATAAACAACCAGGCTATTTGCCGCTTGTTATAAGGCTTATCGAACAGGTTGTAATAAAAGGTATTGTCATCATAATAGCCCGGAGTTTGCGCTAAGGCGTTATTGCTGCCTTTTTCAATTTTGAGGGGCGGTATTGAGTGTTCGTTAAAAACTCTGCTCATGTTTCCGTAAATAACATCCCGGGTATGTTCGAACCGTTTTTGCAGGTCGGCTTGGTCGGATATAAAAAACTCTGGGTCGTTCAGGTGTTTATAAAAATCATCTTCGCTTAGTTTGGTTGCCTTGCGGATGGACTCAATATGCTGTTTAACGCGCTCAACCTCGGCTAAGCCGAACTGATATATTTCGTCGGGCGTAACGTTGGCGCTCAGCCAATTTTTTAATAAGTAAGCGTACCATGCCTTACCGTTTGGGACGGAGTAAATGCCTTTTGCCGTTATAGTCGACGGTTTATTACTGTTCCACTGCTGCTCCAGTGTAATCCGCTCGAGGTTTAAATTGGTTTCATAGGCTATGAGGTTATAATCCTGCCGCTGGCTGGCATCCAGACTGTTGATATTAAATGATTTAAGCTCATTACTGATGGAAGTAAAAAAATCGAGCTGCTGCTTAACCTGATCAGCTGATTTAATATGCTTTAGGTCGTCCACGTAACTCATTTCCAGTCCGGATATATGTAACGACTGGTTGCCCGCCACAAATTTATCCGTAAAGGCATCGAAACTATTTTGAGCCGTCACTTTGCAGGGAAGCAATAGAAATAAAAAGAGCACGAAAAGGGGATATCTCATATTTGAAATTGGATATCAATATTACTAAAAAAAAGCGCAATAGTAATTGGCGGATAACACCTTTTGGCGATAAAACCCCAACTATTAAGCGTAGATTACGTCAATATTTTAAGCCGATACAAACTCCTTATTTAATGGATGTTATATTTGATGAACTCATCGACAGTTACCTGGCCACCAATGTGGGTGTGGTGAAAGACTTTTTGAGCGAGAAGCTATCGGCGCATCTGGCGGAAAACTTGAATTTGCTATATGCGGGTAGCAAACTCATATCTGCGGGAACCGGGAACGACAAATTGGTGAACCACGATAAATTGGTAAGGAGTGATAAGATCTATTGGCTCGACCGCGTACATAACGACGTGCACGAGAATGCTTTTTTTGACCTGATGGACAGTTTTATCATTTATCTGAACCGTACCTGTTATACCGGTATCACAGGTTATGAGTTTCACTACGCGTTATATGAGAAGGATAGTTTTTACAAACGGCACCTGGATAATTTTGCGCAAAATGGGTCGCGGGCTTACTCGATGATCATGTATCTGAATACTGAAGTTGATGGGGGAGATTTGCGCATTTACCAACACGGCGGCTCGCAGGATATATCCCCAAACGCAGGTAAAAGCGTATTTTTTAAAAGTACGGAGCTGGAGCACGAAGTGCTGGTTACCCATTTACCCCGCATGAGTATTACCGGTTGGTTAAAAGTTGCTGTTAATTAATTATATTTGGTTATGAGCAAAGACGCAAAATTATTGCCTGCGCCCGCGATACAGGGTATGGGGTCGGGCTTATTATTGATGGCATTTTTTACAACGCTATGGAGCATTATAGCTTTTGTAAATTTAGGCGATTCTGTATATAAGTTTGGTCTCCCCGTTTTTTGGTTATTGGCCGTTATTTTTACTTTTAATGGCGTCAAATTATTTAGCCTTTCAAAACAATACCCACCATTAACCGATGAGGCCGACATCGCCAAACAAAAAAATATGGGCAAATGGTTCGGTATAATATTTGGTGCAGAGGGGCTGCTGATATTTTTAGCTGTTAACCTGGTGACAAACACTGGACATATTGACCTTGTTATCCCGGTGATCGCTTTGGTTGTGGGTCTGCATTTTTTTCCGCTTGCTAAAGTATTTGACCGTACCGTAGATTATTATATTGCGACCTGGGCGACATTGGTTGCCATTTGCGCTATTCTGCTCACTTTACAAAAAACGCTTACGCCAAACGCTGCCGCGGTATTTACAGGTATCGGGATTGCGTTGGCTACCACGGCTTATGGTGTGTATATGATGGTGGCGGGGAGAAGCCTGGTGAAACCGTGAAAGGTAATCGCAGCTTGATTGAAGCGGGAGCCAAAATTGCTATGCTATTTTCGTAAAATTTTGTCCATGGTTTTCCCTTTGGCCAATTCATCGATGAGCTTATCTAAATAACGGACCTTTTGCATCAGTTTATCCTCAATATCCTCTACACGATAACCGCAAATTACACCCGTGATCATTGACACATTTGGATTTAACAGTGGCGCCTGGCCAAAAAAGGTTTCAAAGTTGGTTTTATCATCGATGATCTTTTGCAGTGCCTCGTTACCGTACCCGGTTAGCCAAAATATAATATGGTCTACCTCGGCTTTTGTCCGGCCTTTTTTCTCAGCTTTGTTAATGTAGTGCGGATAAACACTCGCGAAAGACATTTTGTATATCCTTGAATTATCCATTTTATCGGTATTAATTATCAAAGATAATTTTTGTTGTCAACATGTGAACGGTGCTGCAAATTAGTTTGCTAAGTTTGTTTACAAGCCCATGGCGACATTGGCACACCTTTTATAAACCTTATAGTAAATGAAAAAGATAATCGGCAAAATAATTTTGTGTTGCCCAATGCTTTTGTGCGGCAATTTATACGGTCAGCGCTACCAGGCTACGGTTTCGCCGGGACAAAGTATCCAGCAGGCTATTGAAGCTGCCCCGGCGCAATCAGCAAAACCGTATGTCATCTTTATTAAAAATGGGCTTTATAAACAAAAGGTGATTGTAGACAAACCTAATATTGTACTGCTTGGCGAAAACCGCGACAGCACACGGCTGATCATTGCCGAGACCGCGACTTACCGCACCGCAAAGGAATATAAGGGAAAGCCCGTTAACATGGGCGTAATTGTGTTGCTGCCGGGCGCCGACGATTGTGTTATAAGCGGATTAACCGTTTATAACAACTACGGTAGTACCGTCGAAGCGACTACGGTACACCAAATGGCCATTTACGGTCAGGCTACCCGAACTATCGTCATCAACTGCAACGTTTGGTCGGACGGAAATGATGCCTTATCCTTATGGGCACCAAATGACGGAATGTATTATCATGCCGACCTGTACCTGCGGTGCCCTGGTGTCGACTTTTTATGCCCGCGTGGCTGGTGCTACGCTACGCGCTGTACGTTTTACGGAGATGGGCGCGCGCTGATCTGGCATGATGGCCGGGGAAATTATGATAAAAAGTTAGTGATCACCGATTCACACTTCGACTCCAAACGCCCGGTAACGCTTGGCCGCTACCACCACGACTCGCAGTTCTTTCTGCTGAATTGTACCATGACCAATAAGATCATCGACCACCCGATAGGATACGCCTATAGCGACCAGGTGCTTGACACCATCCCCTGGGGAAACCGGGTTTATATGTACAATGTAAAGCGCGACAGCGGGAACTTTAGCTGGATGGAAAACAATTTAAACAAAGCCAAAGGCTCACCCCGGCCCAATGAAATTACCGCGAAGTGGACGTTTGGCGGAGCATGGGACCCGGAGGCTAAAATTCAATCCCTGTGGGCTATTATTGCTTACAAAAAGGGAGATTTTGTGAGGTATAAAACGCCAGAGTATATAGCCAAATAAAAAAGCCTCAAGGCTTTTGACCTATGTTGTAACCGATAAGGTACAGAAGTCGAACTCTTCTATGCAGGATGCGAAGAAAATTGTAGCTTTAAGAAATATACTTTATCCTTACAAAAACTGGCAATGAATAAGATACTTGCGATGCCTGCCGTTTTTATACTCCTGAGTTGCAGTCACGGAAATAAACCCGATATCAAAAAGACTATTCACAAATCAACTTTGAAAGAAGTATCAGTCGCCGATACTATTGAGAAGCCAATGATTCAATATACAGATCGGCAACTTGAATCTTTTTTAGATAGTGTAGGACATTTGTCTGTGCATCCCCTCCTAGATAAAGTTGCTTTTGGTGTTGATTCGGTGTTTAGAAACCAGTTGCAAATGGATACCACACTATCGTTAGATGATTTTAATAAACTGAAACATGCCGCCCGCAAAGGTGTAATTGCCGTGAATTTAGCACGACGTATTTTTGGAAATAATAAAATCGACAGTGCTTGTAACGAAAAGAGCGTTTTATCGACCTATAAACCCGGACTAATTCCAGTTGTTTATTATCCATTTAATAAAAATAAGAAGGCCTTTGATGAATTTGCACTTTGTATTGGTGATCCGGCACATTGTCAAAATGCCTGTTTATATTTTTTAAGGGGGCAAAAAGTTATTGCGAGACACAATGGTTATGATCGCAATGGGTTAGATATGGGTCACCATGTTGATATAGATGGCAAAACCGTGATTAATTACAAGGTTGAGGTTGACCGTGGTTCTGGCATCTGGTGGTATCAATTTTTCTTTTATAAGTATGATGGGAACAAATTGATACCGGTATTAAGTGTCCCCCAGAATATTAATTTGTTACAGCCATCACCCTGGGGCGTTCGTGAATTATGGTTTGAGTCTTTTGTCCAGAAAACTGATCCGCTAGTCATAAAAATGGTTTATCATCAGCAATTGCCTGATACTATAAAGTTCGACTATTTTACAACTGACCCCAACTTAGGGCCTATGATCGTCAATGATTCGACATACGTTCGATATTCCTGGAACGAACAAACAAAAACTCTCGAAGGGAATTTTAGGCAATCCAAGATTAACCAACCCCAAATACTATCTTATTACCTTACAGACAATGAATTATTATTCATTAATGCCTATTATAAGGACTTGAAGTTTTTTTTGCTTAATAAGTCAAAAAGAAAATCGATCCTTCATTATCTAAATGAAATAAAAAATCAAAGTAACAGAAATAACCGTGGACGTTAATTGAAAGATAAACAAAAAAGCCTCAAGACTTTCGACTCAAGGCTTTGGACTAATTTGGTGACCTGGGAGAGGCTCGAACTCTCGACCCACTGATTAAGAGTCAGTTGCTCTACCAGCTGAGCTACCAAGTCTGGTTTTTAGGCGGATGGCAAATAAACGCTTTTTTTTGGTCAAATACAATTATTAAAATGGTTGGTCGGCGTAAGCTAAATGGTGTTTTATTTTTTTGCTAATACCATCGCTGCTATTAAAAATCATTTATTTTTACCGGTATCAAATCGCTATTCAAAGTGTTTAAATCTTTCATCGCGTCCACACTATTTTGCTTACTATATTCGATTGTCGCTGCACAGGAAATAAACAACGCGATAGTCCTTGCTCGGAAGCAAGTGCCAATATTATGCTACCACCAGATACGCGATTGGCGCACGAGCGATAAAAAGGTGGATAAAGATTACATCATTCCGCCAGCGACATTTAACGCGCATATCAAAATGCTGGCCGATAGCGGTTACCATACTATTTTGCCCGACGCTTTGTTTGATTACCTGACCAAAGGCACCCCGTTACCCGAAAAGCCTATCATGATCACTTTTGATGATACGGATGGCGACCAGTTCAAACTGGCGCGGCCTGAATTAATGAAATACAATTTTAAAGGCGTGTACTTTATTGTTTTTACCAATATCAACAAAAACAAGTATTACATGACGCGCAGCCAGATCAGGCAGTTATCCAACGAAGGGAACGTGATCGCCTGCCATACGATGGATCATACCAACTTTAAAAAGTATACCGACAAAGATTGGGAGCCGCAAATAGGCATCCCCAACAAAAAACTGGTGATACTCACGGGTAAACCGGTCAACTATTTTGCATTTCCGTTTGGGGTTTGGGATGCTAATGGCTTGCCGCAACTACATCATTATGGTTTCAAGGCTGCTTTTCAGTTAACAGAACCACGTGATCATAACGATCCGTTGATGACGATCAGGCGCATTTTAGATTGCGGCTATTGGACTACTCAACAGCTGGATTACCATATTAAGCATGATTTTGGTCGGCCGTCTGGCAAAACATCGGCCGCCGTCAAGTCAACCTCTCCCAGTAAGGGCTTATAAAAAACTATATCGAGTAGATTTCCCCTCTTGAGAGGGGTTAGGGGTGTGTTTCTACGCGCGACGAAATGACACATCCCCGCCACCGCACGATCAACCGCACCCCTTCTCAAGAAGGGAGTCTGCTTCAAGAGAAAAAAAAGTAAAAGACAATTAAGCCGTAGCGTACATTTCTTCGCGTTGCTTTTTAACGGCTTCGCTGTTGATGTATTCGTCGTAGGTCATTAGTTTATCGATGATACCACCTGGCGTTAGTTCAATTACCCGGTTGGCAACGGTTTCGGTAAGCTCATGGTCACTCGAGGTGAACAGGATGGTGCCTTTAAAGTCTTTCATGCCGTTGTTTAGCGCGGTTATCGATTCCAGGTCGAGGTGATTGGTCGGCTCGTCAAACAGCAGCACATTGGCTTGTTGCAGCATCATGCGGCTAAACATGCAGCGCATCTTCTCGCCACCGCTCAGTATGTTGCTTTTTTTCAAAACCTCTTCGCCCGAGAATAGCATCCGGCCCAAAAAGCCGCGGATAAACTGGTCATCCTGGTCGCCTTCGCCGTACTGGCGCAGCCAATCGATCAGGTTTTCGTCCTTATGATTAAAATATTCGGCGTTATCAACCGGGATATCGGCCGCCTTAATGGTCACACCCCATTTAAAACTGCCTTTAAAGTCCTTATCGCGACCCATTAAGATATTATAAAAGGCGGTGGTAGCTAAGCTGTTTTGCGATAGCACGGCGATCTTATCGCCTTTGTTCACCATCAGTTTAACATCGTTGAACAACAATTCGCCGTTGAGGCTTTTGGTGAGGTGCTCCATGTGCAATATCTGGTCACCGGCCTCGCGACCCAGGTTGTTGAATATGATGCCCGGGTATTTGCGGTTGGAGGGTTGTATCTCATCCAGATTGATTTTATCCAACGCCTTTTTACGGCTGGTGGCTTGTTTTGATTTGGACGCGTTGGCGCTAAAGCGACGAATAAAATCCTGCAACTCTTTAACCTTATCTTCCAGTTTTTTGTTCTGATCACTCCGTTGTTTCAAAGCGAGTTGACTCGATTGATACCAGAACGTGTAGTTACCTGTATAAATGGTCATCTTGCTAAAGTCGATATCCACCACATGGGTACACACGGTATCTAAAAAGTGCCTGTCGTGCGATACCACCAAAACGATGGCTTCGTATCCCGCCAAGAAATCTTCCAACCAGGCAATAGTATTGATGTCGAGGTCGTTGGTAGGCTCATCCAGCAATAAAATGTCGGGTTTGCCAAACAGGGCCTGGGCTAACAGCACCCGTACTTTTTGGTTGCTGTCCAGATCTTTAAGCAGCTTAAAATGGTGCTCTTCTTTGATGCCTAAGTTGCTCAGCATGGTAGCCGCGTTGCTTTCGGCGTTCCAGCCATCCATTTCGGCAAATATATTTTCCAGTTCGCCTGCACGTTCACCGTCTTTATCGGTAAAGTCCTCTTTCATGTAAATGGCGTCCTTTTCTTTCATAATGGAGTACAACTCCTTGTAGCCCATTAACACGGTCTCGATAACCGGGAACTCATCGAATTGGTAGTGATTTTGATTTAAAACCGCCATCCGTTCGCCGGGGGTAAAGCTGTACGAGCCGCTGGTTGGATCGATCTCGCCTGAAAGTATCTTGAGGAAAGTGGATTTGCCAGCACCGTTGGCGCCTATAATGCCATAGCAGTTGCCCTGGGTAAACTTAAGGTTTACGTCTTCAAAAAGTGTGCGTTTACCATAACGCAGCGAAAGATTAGAAACGGTTATCATGCCGCAAAGGTACGGTTTTAAGCCCAAAACTGATAGCCCGCGAATGCTTGTTTTTTTATATTTTACAAAGCGTTTATATTATTTTTGAGTGTGCAAACCATTAAAGATCAGCAAGAGCTTATCGGGCTTATAACCAAAGCCATAGGGAAAAACCATGCTGTTGAGATAAGCGATGCGCTGTACCGCCAGGGCTTTGACCTGAACGAATTGATGGCCGTTACCTTTCATCCCGAAAAGGAAATAGCCTTTAGGGCAGCCTGGATAATGGAAAATTTGATACTAGCAGACCCTGCGCGTTTTGTAAACAGCCTGGACAAGCTGATTCAACTATTCTTAAAAAATGAGAACAAAAGCTGCCAAAGGCACTATGTTAAAATATTAATGCACTTACTGGAGCGTAAAGTGCCAAAAAACATTAAGCAAAAAATAGTGGAGATGGATATGGGACCTGTGGCGGAGCGATGTTTTGACCTGCTGATAGATGCTACAACACCCGATGCCGTAAAAGTATTTGCGAGCCAGGTTTTGTTTGATCTGCGCGTACGTTACCCCTGGATAAACGATATGCTTGCCGACCAGTTATTGATCATGATGCAAGGCGCTAAACCAGCCATACGCTCGAAATGCCAACGTTTGCTCAGCTATTTGGCCTGAGCACCATTGTACTCGAACGATAGCGCACCCGAGGGGCAGTTTTTTACTGTGCGGATAATATCCTCGGTTTCGCCGTTCTCCATTTCTATCCAGGGCTTGCGGCCCGGATCAAATACGGCGCGTAAACCTCGTACACAATTGGCGCTATGCTGGCATTTTTCTGGCTGCCAAAATACGGTGATGTCGTCATTGTGATATTTTTTATCTAATAAACTCATTTATGGATGATTTGATGCTTTTTGTTGCGGGTGGTTGAGCTTAGCCTCGATAGCCGATGAGCTATTATTGGCATACATGCCGTAAGCGTTAACCAATACGCCTTTTAAATGGTGCTTTGGCGACTCGATGGCATAAACGATCGACGAATCGGATGGGTTGGTAGCACCCTCGAAACGGTAAAACTCACAGATCTCAAAATCGTCGGCCGTCATTTGTATATGCTGACTGTTATCGTTGATGGTATCACCATCTAAAGTTAAATTGGCGGTGTAACCGCGTTTATTTAGATCTTGTGTTGCATCCACAAGGCTCTCATAGTTTTTCATGGGATATGATATTTAAAGTTAGTAATTATTTAGGATAACTTTAAAAGGAGGGTGGTTGTTTTAGGGAAAGTTTAGGTTATTTTAGCTCCGAGTTATTTGGGGCATTCTAAATTCGACCGCTTCCAGCATGACTAAAAATGGAAATTTATAGGAAAACTTATTTTTGGGTAGGCGTCGTATTATTTAATGCAGGCATGTTTCTTAATGATTTTATTAAGAACAAAGGACCTTATCTTTATATCATGGCGGTAATAGGCGTTTTTTTGATGTTGTTCGCCTTTAAAAAGACAAAATAGCTTTATTTACCTCTGCTGCTCATAAACTCTCTGAACTCTCCGAAAAGGCATGAGGCTATAGTGAAGTATGTTTTGCATGCGGACAACCAACAACAGCTTGCGTGGAAGAACTTACCTTTAATAAATGCTTATGTTTGTTTAAATCAACCCGACGACCATGAAAAACCTATTGATCATCTGCACCTTAATTTTAGGATTTACCATTGCCGCAAAGGCCCAAACAGATAACAAGGCTGAGTTTAAATTTGTGACCGAAAAATATGATTTCGGTAAGATACCACAGGGCAAACCTGTTACCATAAATTTTACATACGTAAACATTGGCAATCAACCGTTGATTTTAACAGAGGTAAGACCCACTTGCGGCTGTGTTATAGCCGATTATACCAAAACACCAGTTTTGAAAGGTCAAAAAGGTATCATTAAAATTACCTATAATGCCGCTGTAGTCGGTGGTTTTACTAAAGCAACGGTGGTAACATCCAATGCAAAAACCCCGCAAAAGATTCTGACCGTCATAGGTGAAGTGCTGGCACCGCCGCCGGGAAATCCCTCGACTACGGGCAGTAAACAAGCTATACAAAACAAAAAAAAGCCCTCCCGGAACTTTCCGAAAGGGCTAGATAAAAATCTATTGTAATATTACAGCGTTGCCATATCGATCACAAAGCGGTAACGTACATCGCCTTTAAGCATACGCTCGTAAGCGGTTTTGATGTTTTTAATGTCGATCATTTCGATATCCGAAACGATGTTATGTTCGGCGCAATAGTCCAGCATTTCCTGGGTTTCGGCTAAACCCCCGATGCCAGAGCCGGCCAAACTTTTACGTCCGCCTATGAGGCTAAATGCCGATACCGGCGACGGCTGACTTGGTGCGCCTACGCAAATGTGCGTGCCGTTGGTTTTGAGTAGGCGTAAGTACATGTTGATATCATGCTCAGCAGACACCGTATCCAAAATAAAATCAAAAGAGCCGCGTGCTGCCTTAACCTGGGCTGCGTCGGTGGTCACCACAAAATGGTGGGCGCCTAATTTTTTAGCATCGGCTTCTTTGGATGGCGATGTGCTCAATACGGTTACATCGGCGCCAAAGGCAACGCCAAACTTAACGGCCATGTGGCCCAATCCGCCTAAACCTAACACGGCTAATTTATGGCCTTTGCCAACTTTCCAATGCTTTAACGGCGAGTAAGTGGTGATGCCGGCGCACAGCAAAGGAGCAACTGCGGCAAGGTCAAGTTTATCCGAAATGTGCAGCACAAAATCCTCATGCACCACGATGGAGTTTGAATAACCGCCATAAGTCGGTGTTTTTTTATCCTGCTCTAAACCGTTATAGGTTTGTGAGTTGCCGTTCAGGCAATATTGCTCCAGGTCTTGCTGGCAGTTTTCGCAGGTGCGGCAACTATCCACCAAACAACCGGTGCCGGCCAGGTCGCCGACTTTGAATTTTTTAACATGACTGCCCACTTTTACCACATGACCAACAATTTCGTGGCCAGGCACCATCGGGAAAATGCCCGGGAACCAGTCGTTTTTGATCTGATGCAGGTCGGAGTGGCAAACCCCGCAAAATTGAATGTCGAATTGTACATCATGAGGGCCAACTTCGCGGCGCTCAAAATTCCAGGGGACAAGGTCGGTTTCGGCGCTTTGCGCGGCGTATCCTTTTACGGGTATCATAGGTTTGTTTTAATAAGATCAGTGAATTGTTTGTTGCAACAAATATCTCTTAAACATTTGAATGGGGTAAATGGTTGACGGAATTTTACAATTGGTTGATGGGGATGTAGAAGGGGGCTGGCTGTGTGGTGGCGGGATGTGTCATTTCGTCGCTCGTAGAAACACACCCCTAACCCCTCTCAAGAGGGGAATTGGCTTCGTCGGGTTACAAAAAAGCCCGCACAATAATGTACAGGCTTTAATACTGTTTTGGACTGATGTATTTACACCGTCGCTTTTTCTGCTACGTTTAAAAACACAAACTGGTTATCAAACGCGTCGATCTTAATGCGGCTGTCTTTATCAATTTTGCCGGCCAGTATTTGTTTGGACAACTCGTTGAGAATCTTTTTCTGGATCACCCGTTTTAACGGACGGGCACCAAATTGCGGATCGTAACCCAACTGTGCTAACCAATCCAAAGCTTCGTCGCTTGCTTCGATATTAATGCCCATTTCGAGCATGGTAGCCTGTAGTTGTTTAAACTGCAGTTTAACGATATCGGTCAGCTCGTTACGGCTAAGGGGCGTAAACATGATGATCTCGTCAATCCGGTTCAAAAACTCCGGACGGATGGTTTTACGCAACAACTCAAATAACTCGTTCTTGGTTTTGGCTACAATGTTATCGTGGTTATCATCATCTAACTCCTGGAAGTTGTTTTGGATAATATCCGACCCGATGTTGGAGGTCATGATGATGATGGTGTTTTTAAAGTTCACCAAACGGCCTTTGTTATCGGTTAAACGGCCATCATCCAACACCTGTAACAGGATGTTAAACACATCAGGGTGCGCTTTTTCGATCTCATCGAGCAATACCACACTATATGGTTTACGGCGCACGGCTTCGGTTAATTGCCCGCCTTCATCGTAGCCTACGTAGCCCGGAGGCGCGCCAACCAATCGGCTAACGGAGTGGCGTTCCTGGTATTCGGACATGTCTATCCGCACCAACGCTGCATCATCGTTAAACAAGTATTCGGCTAAAGCCTTGGCCAACTCGGTTTTACCAACGCCGGTAGTACCTAAAAAGATGAAGGACCCGATCGGTTTCTTTTTATCCTGTAAACCGGCACGGCTGCGGCGTATGGCATCGCTAATGGCTTCAATAGCTTCTTCCTGACCGGCGACACGTTTGTGCAGCTCATCTTCCAGGTGCAGCAACTTCTCGCGTTCGCTTTGGATCATTTTGCTGACCGGGATACCCGTCCAGCGTGAAACCACACCGGCAATATCTTCGGCGGTAACTTCTTCTTTCAGCATCCGGGAGTTATCTTTATTCTCGAGCAAAGCCTGTTTCAGTTTTTCAACTTCTTCCTGCGCTTCGCGGATGCGGCCGTAGCGTAGTTCGGCTACTTTGCCGTAATCACCTGCACGTTCGGCCTGGTCGGCTTCGAGCTTAAAGTTTTCGATCTGCTCTATCTTGGTGTTGATACCGTCGACCACATCCTTTTCGCCCTGCCATTTGGCCCGTAACGAATCACGTTCAGCAGAAAGGTTAGCGATCTCTTCGCTCAGTTCTTTGACCTTTTTATCGTTATGCTCACGTTTGATGGCTTCTCGCTCGATCTCCAGCTGCATAATGCGGCGCTCCAACTCGTCAACCACTTCGGGAACGGAATCCATTTCGATACGTAGTTTGGAGGCCGCTTCGTCCATCAGGTCGATGGCCTTATCGGGAAGGAACCTGTCCGAAATATAGCGCTGCGACATCTCCACCGAAGCGATAATAGCCTCGTCGAGGATGCGTACTTTATGGTGCGCTTCGTATTTTTCTTTCAAGCCACGTAAGATAGATATCGCGTCGGCAGTATCCGGCTCATCCACCATGACCTTTTGGAAACGGCGTTCGAGGGCTTTATCTTTCTCTAAATATTTTTGATACTCGTTTAACGTGGTGGCACCAATGGCACGTAGCTCGCCACGGGCCAGGGCAGGCTTTAATATATTGGCCGCGTCCATAGCGCCTTCGCCGCCACCCGCGCCAACCAGGGTGTGGATCTCGTCAATAAATAAAATGATCTCTCCATCGGCCTGGGTAACTTCTTTAACTACCGCTTTTAAGCGTTCTTCAAACTCGCCTTTGTATTTGGCACCGGCAATCAGCGCGCCCATATCCAGCGAGTACACGGTTTTGCTTTTCAGGTTTTCGGGCACGTCGCCTTTTAGGATACGGAAGGCAATACCTTCGGCAATGGCGGTTTTACCCACGCCGGGCTCACCAACCAATATCGGGTTGTTTTTGGTACGACGGCTTAGAATCTGTATCACACGGCGTATCTCATCATCACGGCCAATAACCGGGTCTAACTTGCCCGATTCGGCATATTCATTTAGGTTACGGGCATATTTGTTAAGCGCGTTATAAGTAGCCTCGGCGTTTTGATCGGTAACTTTGTTATCGCCGCGGAGGTCTTTAATGGCCTTTTTAAGGTCTTTTTCGTTAACGCCCATATCTTTGAGCAGGGTAGCGGCTTTATCGCTTGTGGATAGTATCCCCAAAAGGATATGTTCAACCGATACAAAATCATCCTTAAATTCTTTTAAATACGATTGTGCTTTTTGCAATGCAGAGTTGGCACCCGAAGACAGATAAACCTCACTACCGCTCACTTTAGGGTAGGTCGCTATCTGCTGATCGAGCGAATCGTTAAGCCTGTTAATGTTTACGTTCAGCTTTTTTAACAGGTAACTTATTACGTTCTCGTCAACCAATAGCAGCGCTTTTAGTATATGCGCGTTTTCAATTGCCTGTTGTTGGTTCCCAACGGCAATTTCGGAAGCCTTTTGTATGGCTTCCTGTGCTTTAATGGTAAAATTGTTAAAATTCATATTAAGGGTTACTCAAAACTGCTGCCAATGAACACGGCCTGAAAAATAGTCAGGCAAAACTGAATTAAAATGACTTATTGTCAATTTTTTGATAACAGAATTGATACAACTAAAATTACAGTTTAAAATATTTTATGCTTAATTTTAATCAGCCTAAACGTTTTAGGGCGTTTGGTGTCTAACGTAATACCTAACCACAACCCGGATATGAAAGCCATTAAATACTCTTTGCTGCTATTATTCATAGCTGCCAGCGCTATGCTTTTCTCATCGTTTTTTAGTACGACTTCGCTTTCCTCAAAAAGGATCAAACTGGCCTATAAAAAAGCAGGATTGAACGAGCGGCAGGCGGCAGCGCATTTGCTGAACCGTTTTGCTTTCGGCGCGACGCCGGGCGAGGTTGACGAGGTGGTTAAAATGGGTTTAGAGAACTGGCTGAACCACCAACTGAATGCCGATATGCCCGAAGATTCGCTTACCAAAAGACTGAGTGTTTACCACGACCTGTACCACAGCAATACCGAGGTGCTGGATACCTTCCCGATAAGGCAGGATGTGTATAATAGGGCCGCCAGGGATGGCTATGTAAGCAAGGACTCTATTAACGTGGCTAAGAATAAAGCCGCTTTTAACGCCCAGATACGCGCTTATATGAAAGTTAAAGGTTACAAGTCGGAGCAGGACCTGTACACCCAGTTTAACGCGCAAAAGATCATAAGGGCAACTTACAGCAATAACCAGTTACAGGAGGTGATGACCGATTTTTGGTTCAACCACTTTAACGTATCCTTTGCCAAGAACGGCCCGGGCCGGTATATACCGGCTTATGAGCGCGATATTATCCGCCCGAATGTGTTTGGCAAGTTCGATAAGTTGCTTTTAGCAACAGCCAAATCACCGGCGATGTTGTATTATCTGGATAACGCGGCAAGTGTAGGCCCGCCGGTACAACGCACGCAGATACCCCCGCCGCAAACCATGGATATGACGATGGGCATGACAGCGGATACCACACGCAAATTACCACCACCTCCCGTAAGGCGCAGAAATGCACCCGGCCTGAACGAGAACTATGCCCGCGAGGTGATGGAACTGCACACTTTAGGTGTTGATGGCGGATATACCCAGACCGACGTTACCCAGGCTGCCCGTGTACTGACGGGCTGGACGATGTTCCCGGAAGGGGAGTACAGCAACAACAATGGCTTGCGCGACCAGTTTAAAAAGAATGGCGAGGATAAAATGACCGCGCAGGGCTATTGGCATGACGGCGACTTTTTGTTTAATCCAACCCGCCATGACAAAGGCGAAAAGACCGTATTAGGCCACCACTTTGATGCCAACGGCGGTTACCCTGAAGGGGAGGAGCTGTTGGAAATGCTGGCGCACCACCCATCGGCTGCTAAATTTATCACCCGTAAAATAGCCGTACGTTTTGTGAGCGATAACCCGCCACAAAGCTTACTGGATAAAATGGCGAAGTCTTTTACAGAACATGATGGCGATATCCGTGAGGTACTGATCACGATGGTAGGCTCGCCCGAGTTTTGGGACAAGCAGGCTTTGTGCGAAAAAACAAAATCGCCTTTTGAGCTGGCTATCAGCTCGGTACGTGGGCTTAATGGCGATATTACTGAACCATTATTACTTAATAATTGGATAGCCCGCATGGGTGAGCGCCTGTACTATTACCTGGCGCCAACCGGTTTCCCCGATAAGGGCGCTTACTGGATCAATACCGGATCGCTGTTAAACCGCATGAACTTTGGTTTGCAATTAGCTTCTGGGCGCTTGCCGGGTGTGGTGGTGAACCTTGCCGCTTTAAACAACAATCAAACACCCGAAAGCCCCGAAGCGGCCTTAGCCATCTACAGCAAACTGCTGCTGCCCGAGCGCGACCTTGACCAAACCATTAAACGGCTAACGCCCATGCTGCACCAAAACGATGCGCCGACCGCCAATAACGATGGTATGGCTAAAGCACCGCAGCCGCAAACCACCATTACCAAACGCCCGGACAATATTGTGGCGGTTAACCAAATGATGAGCTATACGCTGCCAGTTGGCGGGACCTTATACGCCAGCAAGCCGGTGATAACCAATAACCCGATGTTAGCGCAGGTGGTGGGGATCATTATTGGGTCGCCGGAGTATCAGAGGAGGTAAAATTTTCGTAATTTTATTGGCACACGCGAGCACCACCGATGTTTAATTAACACCATGCGAATAAGGGTATTTTTTTTATTATTATCGTTGTTCTTGTATCGAAATTCCTTCGGTCAAAAAAGGGATGTGGACGAATTTCTAAAAGATAATCCAGTTCCCCAAGGCACATACTATACACTTTCAGATGCCCAGATCAGTCCTCAAAAGGTGTTACGTTTAGTATTAGCAGGAACAGGTATAAAAACCATACCCAGTGAAGTATTGAAATTTCAGAATTTAACAGAACTTGATCTCTCCAACAATAAACTTCAGGAGATACCCGTATGGATTTTGAAGTTGAAAAATCTACAGATACTAAATTTACGTGCAAACCATATAGCAATTTTGCCTCCGTTCGTTTTTTCGTTACCCGCTCTTAGAGTGCTGGATTTATGGGGAAATGACATTCATAGTTTAACCTTGCCGCAAGACAATTTTACGATTGAAGATATTAATTTATCGCAAAATAAATTCACTGCATTGTATGATGATATTAGTAAACTGAAACATTTAAGGTGGCTAAGATTTGATAACAATAAATTAACAAGTATTCCGCCCGTGATTTTTAAAATGGCGTCCCTGCAATACGTATATTTTTTGCATAACAGCATTTCGGATTTTGACGCAGGGGTTTCAAAAAACGAGCATATTAAAGTGGTGGATTTAGCTTTAAACGATGCTTTTGATATCATTAAAGTCTCCAGATTGCAGCAACTGCTACCTAACTGTAGGATTATAACAGAGCTTTGAAATAAGACCAAGTTAAAGCTTGTTTTCCTGTCAAAAAATGCTTATATTGTACGAAAGCGGGATGCTAAAATCACTTACGAATTTGATAATTTAACGCCGATGACCAATTGAAAAATACCCAAGAATACCCAAGTTTTTTGATCTTGGATTATGAAAATGGTAATTGAAAATGGGCGCAAGCAGCCTTAAAAATAAAATTGAAAACACCCACATTTACCACCCTATGAGCTGGTGGACGTTAAGAGAAAACCTAATGGCGAAGGCATTTCATGTGGGGTGCTGAATCCCGATAACTATCGGGACAGCATGACGTTCTTTTTAAAAACACCGACAAATACCACCCCACCCAATTGGCCGACGGATCATCAATTTCACAAAAGGCTCTTTAGAGGAAATTAACTTAATTAACCATTAAACCCTGGTTTGCTGTTATGGTCTAAACGGTATCCCCCTCACACCAAATACCATGAAAAACTTAAAATATATTCTAATCGCTGTTATTGTTTCCGTTTGCGGGATAGTGATGGCCTCGTTTTTAAAAGGTCCGGGTTTACCCGATAAAAACTATAAATTCCCGTTTAAACATGCCGGGCTTGACGAGCGGCAGGCTGCCGCCCAATTGTTAAACCGTTTTACTTACGGGGCCACACCCGGCCAGATAGACGAAGTGGTTAAAATGGGCCTCGAAAAATGGTTTGACCAACAACTCAATGCCGGTTTGCCGGATGATTCACTTAACCGCCGTTTGGCTACTTTAGATGCCATCAATCTGAGTAACTCTGAAGTGCTGCAAAAATACCCTCCGGGCTTTGTGGTGGTACATATGGCCATTGTAGATAGCGCCATCAGTAAAGATTCGGTGGACAAGGCCGTCAACAAAAAAGCTTATAATGACCAGATACAGGCTTATATGAAAACCAAAGGCCTGCACTCGGATCAGGACCTGTACAAACAATTCATCAGTCAGAACATACTGCGCGCTGCTTATACCAATAACCAACTGCAGGAGGTGATGAGCGATTTTTGGTTCAACCACTTCAATGTGTCATTCACCAAAGGCGAGTGCGCCCAGTTTATTCCGGCGTACGAGCGTGATGTGATCCGTCCGAATGCTTTGGGCGACTTTGATAAACTGTTGCTGGCATCGGCTAAATCGCCGGCCATGCTGTATTTTTTAGATAACATTGTAAGCCAGGGCGCACCTGTGCAACCCGCTAACACCCCGAAACCCAAACCAGTTGTCGCACAAAGCGGTAGCATGGATATGATGATGGGCGACGCAGTTAAACCAAAACCAGCAGCAAAACAAGATGGTTCGATGGATATGATGATGGCCGCTGCCCCCGTAAAACCTACCGTACAGCCGCCACAAAACAAGAATGTGAACGGCCTGAACGAGAACTATGCCCGCGAGGTAATGGAACTGCATACTTTAGGTGTTGATGGCGGTTATACCCAAACGGACGTGACCCAGGCTGCCAAAGTGCTGACGGGATGGACCATGTACCCGCTAAGTAGCTATGGCTACGGCAGCAACATGAAAGGCCTGGTTGACAAAGTAGGTGTTAACAACCTGGAAGCCAAAGGATTTGTACACGACGGCGACTTTCTGTTCACACCAACCCGCCATGATAAAACTGAAAAAGTGGTGCTTGGCCATACCTTTGCGGCTAATGGCGGCTACCAGGAAGGTGTAGACCTGCTCGAAATGCTGGCGCACCATCCATCAACGGCTAAATTTATCTGCAAAAAACTGGCCGTACGCTTTGTAAGCGATGCTCCGCCGCAAAGCCTGATCGATAAAATGGCTAAAACATTTGAAGAGCAAAACGGCGATATCAAACAGGTGCTGATCACGATGGTAAGCTCAAAAGAGTTTTGGAATAAAAATGCTTTGCGCGAAAAGATCAAATCGCCATTTGAGCTGGCTATCAGTTCGGTAAGGGCTTTGAATGCCGATATCTCACAACCATATCAACTGTTCAACTGGATATCGCGTATGGGCGAAAAGATTTATTATTACCAGGCGCCAACCGGTTTCCCGGATAGGGGGCAATACTGGATCAATACCGGGTCGGTACTAAACCGCATGAACTTTGGTTTAGCACTTACAAGCGGTCGTATACCCGGCGTAACTGTAAACCTTGCCGCGCTAAACGATCACCATGAGCCCGAAAGTCCGCAAGCGGCCTTGGTTACTTATAGTAAGATCATTATGCCCGAGCGTAACTTGGATAAAACCATCAAGCAATTGTCGCCGTTGTTAACCGTACCCGACGTAGCTATTAAGGTTAATGACGCGGTGAACAAAACACCTGTTACCACGCCTACACCGCCACCAACAACCTTTTCGGGAATGGACGCGGTATCGGGCGGTGTAGAACTGGATGCCAAAAAGAAGGAGATCGTACAGCCAAAACCGGCAGCATCGGCTCAAAACACTAAAAATAACGGCACCATGCTGGCACAAGTGGTAGGGATTATTATTGGCTCGCCGGAATATCAGCGCAGGTAATTGCGGCAAATTATCCCTGTTATTATCATTTTGGCAAATATCCCCCGGTTAGGGGGGTATTTGTTGCCTTAGCATTAACTTTTCGCATTCTTTATTTCGTCAGCATATAAAACTGTATATTAGCGCTTACAAAGTCTATATATACACATTGTGAAGGTTAAGTTTTTCAGCCGGCTCAGCAACCCCAACAGATCCCTATTCCGTGCCGCGTATATTCGGCAAAATATAGAATCGGTACGTGCGATGAGTATCGTTTTTTTCGCGATTGACCTATTATTTAAGTTAACGCCTTTTTTGCTTAACCTGCAGGCATCACAGATCAAAAACGTAGAGCAATACAACCTTCCGTCAACGGTACACTTGATTGTAAGTCCTGTATTTACTATAGCGGCTATTCTGATGATCAGGAACTTTAAGCAAACACCGTTTTTTTTGCTTTGCGGACAGATAGTAACATTGCTTTTTGCGATGTACCTGATATCCGCCGGTATGATTGCGAGTTTTTTGGGGATGCATAATCCAAAAAATACGGTGACGCTGTATATGATAACCCTGATAATTGCTGCGGTATTTTACGTTTTTGAATATTACGAAACACTGGCAATTGGTGTGCTCACAACGGTTGCTTTCAGTATCATACTGCCGCATTTTGTGATAGACTCAAGGCAGTTTATGCTCAATCAATTTGCGTCAATTGTATTGGTTATCGCATTTTTTAGTATTTCACGCTACGTCTTCTCATACCGCGCGAGCCATTTTATCCAGTTGAAAACCATCGTCGAAAAAAACGCAGAGATCGAAATAGCCAACCAGGTTAAAGATGACATATTAGGCATTGTTGCCCATGACTTGCGTAATCCGCTCGCCGCTATTGAGTCGGTTGCGATGCTGATGCAAATTGACGAAAAGCTTGACGAGGAGTCGATGGATAACTTAATGATGATCCGGGCATCTTGCGAGAAAGCCCGATTGATCATCAATGACCTATTGGAGGCAGCCCGTAACGATATGGACAACGAGTTTGAGGTTGACAAGACGGATCTTAACCAATTTTTGTTTGACATTGTTGAAGACTGGCTAAACAGCAAAACGGAGGCCGCTAAAATCACCTACTACGGCACTAAGCAGCCCGTATTTGTTTGGATAAATAAAGAAAAAATGCGCCGGGTACTGGATAACCTGATCAGCAATGCCGTAAAGTTTTCGGGCGGTAACGACAGCGGTATTGAGGTATCATTGCGCCACGCAAACGGCGGCGCTTATATTGATGTCAAGGATTTTGGTATGGGAATTCCGGCAAATTTATTGCCCAATATATTCGACCGTTTTTCGAAAGCGCGCCGTAAAGGCGTCCACGGCGAAGAGTCGATAGGGTTGGGGTTGAGTATTGTCAAACAAATTGTAACCAAACATGGCGGCGAAGTAAACGTAAAAAGCGCCGAAAAATTAGGTACAACCTTTACCATTAGCCTTAATCAATCGGCGGCATCCTGAGGCTCCTGATAAAACCTTGCGTTAAAATTGACAAGAAAGAGCGTTGTGGTAGCGCGGGTACAGGCGGTGTAAAACCAACGTAAAAAATCATTGTTCACCATCTCTTCGGTTAAATAGCCCTGGTCAACAAATACGGCATCCCATTGGCCGCCTTGCGCTTTATGGCAGGTAACCGCGTAAGCAAATTTTACTTGCAGCGCATTGTAGTAGGGATTAGTTTTAAGCTCATTATACTTGGCGCGCTTATTGGCAATATGGTCGTAATCCTTCATCACCTCTAAAAAGAAGCGCTTTTGATCGGCCTGTGGTAATGCCGGCGCATCGGTGTACAAGGTATCCAGCATAATTTTGCAGTTGATGGTCAGGTTCTCGGCATAGTCGGTCAGCTCCAACTGCGCGTCGGCAAACCTAAACCCGTACATATCTTCAAAATTCCGGATCTTTTTTATACGGGCAATATCGCCGTTTGCAATAAATCCTGTGCTGTTTTCTTCTTCCTCCTGTAGCCAAAAATAGTTGTTGCGCACCACCATGATCTGGTCGCCACCGGTAATTTCTTCGTCCCTGAAAAGGATGCGGCCCCTTATCTGCTGATTATACAGGTTGGCGTTTTTGTTTGACCGGCATATCACTAAGGTGCGGTCCATCCCATATTTATTATAAGCATAGTTTAGCCCTTCTTCAAGTTTATCGCCATTGATGCGGTAAATGTCTTTGTAGCCCTTGGTGATGATCTGCGGAATCTGGTTCTTATCCTGGCGCACCAGTTCACGTATCCGGGTAACGTTCATCAATATACCCGACTCTTTTTCCTGGCGTACAACGTCCGTAAGCTCAAAGCTAAATACATTGAGGCCAAATTTGTCTTTCAGCACCTTCGCGTCTAACGCCGGGCTGCTATCGCTGCCAACAGGAGGTAACTGGGCGGTATCACCAACCAGCATCAACTTGCAATTTTTGGTATTGTAAACATAGTTTACCAGGTCGCACAACAAGCTTTTGTGATTGGTGATGTTTACCTCGTCGGAGATCATAGACGCCTCGTCTACGATAAACAGGGTGTCAACAGCTATGTTTTCGCCGGTCGTAAACATTTCGTCGATACTCATAGCCGATTTTTTGCGGTATATGCGTTTATGAATGGTGAAGGCCTTTTTACCAGAATACCCGGTGATCACCTTAGCCGCGCGGCCGGTAGGAGCAAGGAGTACCGACTTATAGTTATAGTTTTTGAGTGCCTTAACCAATGCGCTTATTACCGTTGTTTTACCCGTGCCCGCATAGCCTTTCAATACAAAACATTCATCGCCATCAGTGTGGGTTAAAAATTGATGTAGCCTTTTGAACAGTTCCAGTTGTTGGCCGGTAGGCGTATGTGTAAATGATTTTGAAATATATTCATCGGGGCTGTTCACATTCCAAAAATGCGTATAAAAAGCCTTAAACCGACAATTTTTTTATTACTTTTGCCATAATGAGCAGTGGCCGTTACAACTATTACGATCCGGAATTTAATCCCGAACAGGCGGGTGATAATGTGTTGTTGATGCTGATAACGGGCAACATGTTCTCATTCGCTGTTATACAACCCGATAGTACAAAAGTGTTGGTTTGGGGCGACCAGTACAGCATAGCCGAACTTAGCGAACCGACTACTTTAAAACAAGTTTTGTTGGCTAAGTATCAGGATGTTAAGATAGCTATACAGTCGCTCAGCTTCACCATTATCCCAAAAGAGTTATTTAACAACGATTACATTACCGAGTACGGCCAGTTTGTAGCAAAAAAGCCTACTGATAGCATATTGGTTAATAAGCTCGACACAAATAACTATGTAGTTTTTAATGTGACGGAAGAAGTTGCCGCGGCAATATCGGCGCATTTTAGCTTAAATGGAGTTTACTTTTCGGGCAAGACATGGATTGCCGGTGTAAATTTTGCACGGCCATATAACCAACCACTTTATCTGAACGTAGAAGGCAACATATTACAGATATTGTATTTTAAAGATGCAAAGCTTGTTTTTTACAACTGCTTTGAGTTTAATAATGGGGACGAAGTGATGTATTACACCATTTTAGTTGCAAATGAGTTAAATCTGAACCTTGACAGTACTTCGGTTATTCTGAGCGGCGATGTTAGCCTGTCGGACAAAAAGATACAACGGATAAATGAACTGTTACCCAAGGTTTATTTTAACCAAAACCACGTGGTTGAACTGCCCGATGGTTTTATCACTCACCAAATTTTAATGCTTGCCGGTTTATCATTATGCGCATCATCGGTGGCCGATTAAGAGGCTTAAGGCTTAACCCTCCCAATAATTTACCGGTGCGCCCCACAACCGACCTTGCCAAAGAGGCGTTGTTCAATATCCTTTACAATCAAATTGAGTTTGAAGGTCTAAAAGTGCTCGACTTGTTTAGCGGTACGGGCAACATATCATTAGAATTTGCTTCACGCGGAGCAGAAAGTGTTACCTCGATCGACCGCAGCGTGCAATGTATCCATTATTTGAATGATACGTCGCGACAGCATAAACTGGATCAGATCAAAACATTCAAGGCCGATGTATTTAAGTACCTGGATATGGAGACAGACCAGTACAACATGATATTTGCCGACCCTCCGTATGATCTGAACCGGATCCCAGACATCCCTAAGATCGTTTTTGAGAAAAATCTGCTTTTACCAGGCGGGATGCTTATAGTTGAGCATCAAAGCATGCAAAACCTCAGTCAGCACCCTGCTTTTGTCGAACAGCGTAAATATGGGCACTCTTCGTTTTCTTTCTTTGTCAACAATGTTGGAGAGTAGAAATCGAATATACACGTAGCAGATATTTTAACCTTACAACATTAATTGCGTAATTTCGATTTTATAAACAAATACTGATGAAAATCGCCCTCTTTCCAGGTTCGTTTGATCCCATTACCAAGGCCCACGTTGATATCATCAAACGATCTATCGACCTGTTCGATAAAATTTACATCGGCATAGGGATGAATAGCACTAAACAAAGCTTTTTAAGTGTAGAGAAGCGGGAGTTAATGCTGCGTGCCGTATTTGAAACCGAACCTAAAATAAACGTAATTGCTTACGAAGGTCTTACGGTTGAGTTTTGCAAGCAAATAGGTGCAACATATATGATCCGTGGTATACGTACCGTATCCGATTTTGAATACGAAAAGGCCATCGCGCAGATGAACCACGCTTTGGAACCGGCCATCGAGAGTATATTTATTGTAAGCAAGCCTGGTTACTCTTCTATCAGCTCAACCATTGTGCGCGAAATATTGCGTTATAACGGCAATGCCGATCAGTTTATTCCGAAAGAGGCGCTTCAATACCTTTGATCAGGCCGGTTTTCTCCATTACTTCGGTAATCGACGGGAAGGTATTTTTGGTGATCGTGCCAAACTTATCGTGTGTAAACCAGCGTGCATCGGTTATGCCTTCTTCTTTTTGTGGTTTGAGTTTATCCTGGCCTTCACATTTCATTTTGTACCAGTACGATTTTTTAAGCACAACTTCGCCTTTATAGATGTAAGCATGATAGGTTTTACCTATCTTTTTACCCAATCGTTTTACTTTGATACCACATTCTTCTTCAACCTCGCGCACCGCGGCCTCTTTAATGCCTTCACCTTTTTCTATTTTGCCCTTGGGTAAGTCCCATTTATCGCTGCGGTAAATGAACAGATACTCGCCACGTTCGTTTTTTACCAAGCCGCCGGCGGCTTTAATCACCGGAATGCTTTGGGTTATCGTTTTAAAAAAAGCTTTAGCATCGGTACAGATCACTAAAAAATTATGGCCCGGGTAGTGTTCCAGTATCAGTGGATAAATTATTTTCAGATCAAAGTTTTGATGGTCAATCTGTTGAAAATTTTTAAGGTTTGCCGGAGCAGATTCTGTTATTAAAAGAACCTTTTGATTGATATAAATTCTATAAATTTGAGCCATGTCTACTAAAACTGAGATCGAACAGCAGGTTGCCGAGTTCCTGCTGCAAATTAAAGCAATAAAACTACAACCTAATAATCCTTTTACCTGGGCATCAGGTTGGCGGTCTCCAATCTATTGCGATAACCGTACCACACTTTCTCATCCCGCAATACGTACTTATATCCGGCAAAAGCTAACCTCGCTAATTCAGGATGAGTTTGGTCCGGTAGCTTGTATTGCAGGTGTCGCTACAGCGGGCATCCCGCAAGGCGTCCTGGTTGCCCAGGAGTTAGGTTTGCCGTTTATATATGTTCGCGCCAAGCCAAAAGAACACGGCACCGGTAATTTGATAGAGGGTGATGTGTTTCCGGGCCAGCGTATTGTAGTGGTTGAAGACCTGATCTCGACCGGCAAAAGCAGCTTACAGGCTGTTGAGGCTTTGCGTGCTGCTGGTTGTGACGTAGCCGGGCTGGTTGCTATTTTTACTTACGGACTTGATGCCGCAGCCGAAAACTTTAAAAAAGCAAAATGCCGTTTGGCAACGCTTTCAAACTATAACGCGCTTGTTAAATATGCCGAAGAACATCAGTATGTTTCTAAAGATGATATAAGGCTGTTACAGCAATGGCGCGAAAATCCATCAGCGTGGGGGCAGCAGGTTCCCGATTAATTCAACACCAAAATACCTATGACGATTATAGAAAGTAAAGTTACAATTGCTAAACCGGTTGCCGACGTTTACGCGTTTTTGGCCGATTTGAACAATCATCAGCAGTTGATGCCCGAGAATATTTACAACTGGTCGTCAACAAGTACCGAGGCTCGTTTTACCATCCAAAACATGGCTAAATTGGCTTTAAAGATAGGTAACCTGATACCCGACAACGAAGTGCAGATCGTAGCAGCCGAACCTCCGCCATTTGAAGTCGAATTAAAATGGCTATTAACAGCTAACGCGGGTACCACCGATGTAACTTATCAAATTGCTGCCGACTTAAATATGATGATGAAAATGTTGGTTAGCGGCCCTTTACAAAAGCTTACGGATCACGAGACGGAGCGCTTAAAAGCTGTGTTAGGATAAACCCGCTTTGTCTTTGTCAGATTTTTTGCTTTTTACGTAATACAATATCCCACCAATTACGATCAGGGCTGTTATCACGATCAATCCATAAAAGGCGGTTTTGCCATCTGATGCATTTTTGACTGGTTTAACCTGAGACTGCTTTGCTAAAAGTGCGCTATCTACAGTGCCAGGAGTATCTACACGCGCAGTATTGCTGGCAATGTTTCTGCTGGTGGGCTGACTTAAAATGTTTATCCGGTTAAGTGCGAGTGTTGCACTTTTACGATCACCCGTTTTTGCATAAAAAATTACCAGGGCCTTTTCTGCATTAATTTCAGCATTATGTTTTGGCTGTGTTTTAGCCAGCGCTAAAGCTTCGGTCAGATCTTTTTTTGCTAAGGCGAAGTCCTTAATATCTTCCTTAATCGATGCAAGGTTAATTAGCGAGTGGATAATACCCATAGTATCACGTCCATCGCGCGACAAGCTATTCGACTGCAAGTTAAACCATTTGGCCTGGGTGTATTTTTTTTGTAGATGATATACAAATGCCAGGTTATCAAAAGTTTGCACCAAACCTGCCGTATCCCTGAATTTAGAATAAACATGCAACCCTTTCATAATGTTTGCTATAGCCTGGTTCAGATCAGCATTACTGGCATTAGGCTGGGCTAACTTCAACGCTTCGCGGTTTAGCGAATCCGAGATCACGGTTTGCGTTTTAAGAAATGCTGCGCGCTTCATTTTAGCGCTGTCCGGTTTATTTTGAGCCGAGACTAAAATACAGGGCAGGAGTAACGCGAATAGCAGCCAATAAAACTTTTTAAACATTAGGTCAGGTTTTAGCTATTGCCCAAGGTAACAATAAAAGCCAATATTCAGTATCACGATAGCTCACAATAGTCAAAAGCGATCTTTTTTATAAAAATATTTGGATTTTGTATTTTTAATATCGTATATTTACGATATATAATTTAATGCTATGGCGATCAATAAAAAGGCGGAATTTACGGAACTCGACCAAAAACTGGCTGATATGGCAAAAGCGATGTCGCACCCGGCTCGGATAGCTATTTTGCGCATACTGGCACAGCGCAATACCTGCATTTGTGGCGAGATCGTAGAAGTTATGCCTTTAGCACAGGCCACAGTATCACAACATTTAAAAGAACTGTGCAATGCCGGTTTGATCAAAGGCACTATTGATGGAAAAAAATCGTGCTATTGTATTAACTGGGATGCTTTTAAGGACTTCAACTCGGAGTTTAATACCCTTTTCGGCGATCTTCAGATCATATCGGCTAACCAAAACTGTTGTTAATAAAACTTAATCCCAATACCATGGAAACGATCAATTGGCAATCCTTCAAAAATGAGCTATTGTTGCATACCGACAAGCATCTTCAATTTAGATACGCGACAGACAAACTGGTTGCACCATCATATCACATTACCGAAATTAAGCAGGCGCCTATCACCTCAGTTGATTGCGGCGGTAAAATGAACGCCTGGACCGAAGTTATCGTCCAGTTGTGGGAGCCGCTTTCGGGTAGTGCTGAACGGGCCATGACGGTTGGTAAGGCCTTATCAATCATCAACATTGTCGAAAAAGCAATGAGCATTAACCCCTTGGCAACGGTTAAAATAGAGTTTGGTAATTCTGAATTTGATACACGGCAAATGTACCCTAATGATCTGTTGATTGAGGGGGATGAGCTGATCGTAGATCTTCGGCCAGACCAAACCCAATGCAAAGCCATCGAAAGGGGAGGCTCATGCGGTACAACTACCGCTGAGGGCGAAGCATGCTGCGCGCCAGCCAAAACAGAAGTTAAAACCAAAGTTGAATTAAAAAACCTGGCTGTTGCATCCGCTTGTTGCGAGCCTGGTGGCGGCTGCTGTTAAAAATATGACTATGATATCAACCCAGGCCAATTATTACAAGGCAGGCATTATCGATCTGTTGAGGGCCGAAGGTTTGCCCACGGATGACCTGCCCCAAAAGCTCGAAAATTTTGTGCTATCAATAGAAGAAGAAGGCATATCTGGCGTATGCGGATTAGAGATATACAGCAAATACGGTTTACTACGGTCATTGGCCGTAGTTAAAACCCATTGCAATAAGGGTATCGCTGGTCAACTCATCAGGCAAATAGAACAAAATGCAGTATCTAACGGCTTGCGCAATATCTATCTTTTAACCGAAACCGCCAGCGCCTATTTTTTAAATAAAGGGTATGAAAATGTAGCCCGTGAAAATGTGCCGGAAGAAATAAAGCAATCAACCGAATTTAGCCACGTATGCCCGGTGTCAGCAATCGTCATGAAAAAAGATCTTAAATAAACATGAAACAAATATTAGTACTATGTACCGGCAACAGCTGCCGAAGCCAGATAGCCCACGGCTATTTACAACATTTTGCAGGCAATAGAGCCAAGGTTTATAGTGCGGGCATCGAAACCCATGGCGTAAACCCTAAGGCTATACAAGTTATGGCAGAGGATCATATTGATATCTCCAAACATACTTCAAACAATGTAGACGAATACGTTGATATCCCCTTTGATTATGTCATCACTGTTTGTGATAATGCGAAGGAGAATTGCCCTTATTTTCCAACGACAGCAGAACGCTTTCATTTTAATTTTCCCGATCCTGCCAAAGCAACCGGTACACCTGATGAGATCATGAATGAATTTAGGCGTGTGAGGGAGATGATCAAAGTTTATTGTGCCGATTTTATTCACGCGCATTTAGGATGAAACACTACCTGGAGGAAATAGCGGGTACTTTCCTGCTTGTCCTTTTTGGTACGGGCGCTGGTATTGTTGATCAGCAATGTGGAGGCGTCGTTACACATGCAGGTGTGTCATTAACGTGGGGCCTCAGCGTAGCACTAATGATCTACCTTTTTGGCAAACGGTCGGGCGCACATATCAACCCTGCTGTAAGTATCGCATTTACTTTAGCCGGGCGTTTTGGCGCAAAAAAACTTACAGGGTATGTGATCAGTCAGATAGCAGGAGCTATATTAGCGAGTTTTGTACTTCGACTGCTATTCCCAACCAACAAATTACTAGGTGCAACCATGCCATCGGGTAGCGAAATGCAGTCCTTTATACTGGAGTTAGTACTTACTTTCCTGTTAATGTTTGTGGTGCTTGTTTTTGCCCATGGCAGTAAAGAAACGGGTAGGTTCGCAGCTTTTGGAATAGGAGCAGTGGTTGGGTTAGAAGCTTTTTTTGCCGGGCCTGTCTGCGGCGCCTCCATGAACCCGGCACGGTCTATCGGACCAGCGATCATTTCAGGACATTTGGAACATCTTTGGATTTATATTATAGCTCCAATTACCGGTGCTGCACTATCAATGTTTGTTTGGAAATATTTACGAAGGTCCACAAAATTAGGTAGATCTCTTATTTGATCTTGATCCCTTTATACTCTTCGGCCTCCACATAATCTTTACGCAGTGGATAGCCTTCCCAGTCGTCGGGCAATAAGATACGCCGCAGGTCGGGGTGGTTTTCAAAAAAGATACCGGTCATATCAAAAGCCTCACGTTCATGCCAGTCGGCGGTTTTGTATACGGATGAAACGCTTGGAAAAACAGGCAGGTTATCCAACTGGCGGTCGTTTTCAACGCTCACTTTTAAAACCAGTTGTCTGTTAAATGGGATAGAGGCCAGGTGATAAACCACGCCAAACCTACTATCGGTAACGCCGTAATCTACGCCGGTAAGGCATGATAAAAAATCGAAATAGGTTGCCGGGTTATCGCGTAGTTCTAAACAAACCGCGGCGATCATTTCGGGTTTAATGAGTAAGGCTGGCTGGTGGCTTGTAGTTTCGGCACCAACAATTACCTCCTCGCCAAATTTGGCTATCAGTAAAGCTTTAATATCATCAAAACTCATGGTGCCAGTCTAACAATTTTCCAGTCGTTTTTATCAGCCCGTTTGTAAACAATACGGTCATGCAAGCGGCTTGGGCGACCTTGCCAAAACTCAATTAACCTTGGTTTAACAACATATCCGCCCCAATGCGCAGGTTTAGGTACATCTTCATCGGCGTAAACCTTTTCCAGGTCGTTCCATTTTCTTTCCAGCACATCGCGGCTATCAATTTCCTGGCTTTGCGGCGAAACAATGGCGCCTATCTGGCTACCTTTTGGCCGGGTGTAAAAGTATTTTTCCGAATCCTCGCGGCTAACTTTGTCAACCGTGCCTTCAATACGTACCTGGCGCTCTAATGAAGGCCAAAAAAACAACAGGGTAGCTAAAGGGTTTTTAGCCAGCTCACGACCTTTACGGCTCAAATAGTTGGTATAAAACACAAAACCCCGCTCATCAAAACCTTTCAACAAAACGATCCGCGCCGAAGGTCGTCCGTCTGTCGAAGCAGTTGCGAGGGTCATCGCATTTGCTTCATGCGAATCAACCGCCATAACCTGTTTAAACCAGCTATCAAACTGTTTTATCGGGTTTTTGAGTACATCTTTTTCTGATAAAGAGGCGGCACTGTATTCTGATCGTAAGTTTTGCAGGGTTTCGGTATCCATGGTTGCAAACTTACAAATAGATGGTGGCATATTTTAATTGATACTGTTTTGTTATCGTAAAATTCAATATATCTTTAACAACACATATTTTTAGTAACGATGTTTACGTTATACCAAAAATTGAATAAATGTTAAGTACAATTACCCCGGCAGCAGGCAGACTATTGATATCTGAGCCATTTATGATGGATCCGAACTTTAAAAGGTCTGTTATTTTAATAACCGAATACTCCGAAGCCGGAGCAATGGGCTTTGTGTTAAACATAATAGCGAGCTTTTTTTAGGCGATATCATACCGGATATCACATACGCCGATGTGCCTGTTTATAAAGGCGGCCCGGTGGGTACTGATACCCTGCACTTTATTCACCGTTGCCCGGATAAAATTGAAGGTGGTATTGAACTGACCAACGGTATTTATTGGGGTGGCGATTTTGAGACCGTTAAAACCCTGGTCAACAATTTCCAGGTAACCACTGCCGATGTTCGTTTTTTCATCGGCTATTCGGGATGGACCGAAGGTCAATTGGACAACGAGATATTAGAGGATAGCTGGATGGTGACAGCGGATTTTGACCATGACCTTTTGTTTAGTGACAAAGAAGAGGGTCTTTGGAAACAAACGGTGATCAGCCTGGGACAACGCTATGCGCACATTGCCAACTTTCCCGAAAATCCTGCATTAAATTAGCATCAATAAATTGTTGGTCGTTCGGTCATTTAAGATGATTTGTTAGATTTGCTACTGACTCGTTACCCGGGTCGGTTAACGACTAATTATCTCATGACATCCTTAAAAGGAAACATCAACCATTCTGTTTGTGCCTGGTGCTATCCGGATTTGTCGTTGGATCAGCTTTGCATCGCGGCTAAGCAAATAGGCATCGCCGGTATTGATCTGGTTGGTCCAGATGGCTGGCCTGTGTTAAAAAAACATAGTTTATATTCTCCAATGTGCAATGGTGCCGAGATCAGTTTGACTGAGGGGTTTAACGACCCAAAATATCATGCGCAACTGTTTGCCAACTATACTAAAATGATACCGCTCGTGGCCGATGCGGGCTATACCAACCTGATCTGCTTTAGCGGCAACCGCAATAAAATGGATGATGAGACCGGGATCCGTAACTGTGTGATGGGGCTAAGACCACTGTTGCCTATCGCGCAAAAACATGGTGTCGTGCTGGTAATGGAGTTGCTGAATGCCAAGATCGACCATCCCGACTATCAATGCAATAAAACACCCTGGGGTGTTGAGTTGTGCAAGCGCCTGGCATCGGCAAACTTTAAGCTGTTGTATGATATTTACCACATGCAGATAGAGGAGGGTGATATTATCCGTACTATTCGGCAAAATCATCAATATATCGCACATTACCATACCGGCGGTGTGCCCGGACGAAATGAAATTGATGAAACTCAGGAACTGAACTATCCGGCGGTTATGGAAGCCATCAAAAACACCGGGTTTAAGGGTTATGTGGCGCAGGAGTTTATTCCAATAAAAAAAGACAAGATCGCATCGCTGGCAAAAGCCGTAGCACTTTGCGATGTTTAGAGAAATAAAAAGTATGTTAAAATCTGTTTGTGTATTCTGTGGCGCCAATTATAATGGCGACCCGAAATTAAAAGAAGCCGTTGAGCAACTGGCCGAGGTGATGGTGAGCCGGGACATTGCGCTTATTTTTGGCGGTGGTAAAGTAGGAGTGATGGGTATGATTGCTGATGCGGTTTTGCAACGCGGCGGCAAAGCCATAGGTGTGATCCCCGAATTTTTAATGGATAAAGAAGTTGGCCACACCGGCCTAACACATATGCACGTGGTTGATACCATGCATCAGCGCAAGCAAATGATGAACGACCTGTGCGATGGGATAGTTACCTTGCCTGGAGGCTTTGGCACGTTGGAGGAATTCTTCGAGGTGCTCACCTGGCTGCAACTGGGTCTGCACAAAAAACCTATCGGGATATTGAACGTAAACGGCTTTTATGATTTTCTGCTTAAGCAAATGGACGTAATGGTTGAGCAGCGTTTTTTAAAACCTGCCAACCGCGAGCTTGTACTTACGTCGGACGATGCGGCGGAACTCATCAACATCATGTCGCAGTTTGACCCTAATCCCGATGAGGTTTGGTTTAAGGAGCGTAACCTGATCTGATGGTAAACTTTATACTGATAGCCGTATGCATGATAGCCGGAATGTTATTCCGGGCGTCAAAAACTTTGCCTGCCGACGCGCATCGGGGTATTAACGCCTGGATCATCTATTTGGCGCTGCCTGCCGTATCGTTTAAATATCTGCCACATATCGTTTGGACGCATGAGTTATTGGCCCCAGTTATAGCCCCGGTTTTGGTATGGCTGGGCGGATGGCTATTGGTAAACATTTACACTAAAATTAAGCCTGCTGATCTGGCGACAAAAGGAAGCCTACGACTAATGAGTGGCCTTGCTAATACATCATTCATCGGCTTTCCGCTTGTGGCGGCATATTTTGACGAAAAGTATATCAGCATTGCCATTATTTGCGATCAGATCACGTTTTTATTGCTATCAACGGCAGGTGTAGTGGTGGCCATCAACGCGTCGAAAAAGTCGGCGCTTTCGGCCGTTGTGGTACTCAAACGGGTGCTGCGGTTCCCACCGTTTTTAGGGTGCGTTTGCGCCTTGGTTTTACCTCACTTTATTGATATTTCGTTCGCAAATCCCTTATTCGATAAACTTGCAGCTACCGTTGCCCCTTTAGCCTTATTTTCTATTGGTCTGCAATTGCGATTTAAAGGCTGGATGAGCGAGCTTAAGAACATCTCGGTAACGCTGATCTACAAACTGATATTAGCGCCACTGTTGGTATTGGCCGTGTTTTTTGTTTTAGGATTTAAAGGCATTATACCGCAGGTAAGCATTTTTGAAGCCGCGATGCCAACGCTGGTAACCGCGGGCGTTGTAGCCGACGAATATGGTTTGAACCCCAAATTATCAAACCTTATCATAGGTATTGGTATCATCCTGTCGTTGTTGACCACCGCTGGCTGGTCTTACCTTATCCGGTAATTACCAATCCAATTTAATTAACATTACGCCCTGACGCTCCAATGATAGTTTGAGTTGCAGTTTACCATTACTGATGTTCATTTTTTGGGCAGGGACGGGGGTTTGTAATTGACCGGCTTTTTCCAATTCGGCTATCTGTGCGGCGGTAGGGTTTTGCGGCGATCCCATTTTTTTCCATACTTCGTACGAGTTACTGTGCTGGTCATCTATCAGGTATTGGGTAACCGTAACCTTTGTCGCGGGAACGTTATTGATGTTAACAACAACAGGCTCACCTGGCGCGTGCTTATCTTCGTCATGGTAATTCCAAACCATTATCCCGGCGGTATGCGTATCAGCCGAAGCTAAAACACCAATATCGGTTTGCGCGCCACGTAAGCTCGAATCCAACGCCATTTTGAGCGTGTACATGCGGTTACTTTCAGCTTTTACGCGGTTACCATGCATCATACCAAACATCCGGAAAACGTTTAAAACCGGTTTATCAACGCCGATGGTGTTAAACGCGCCTTACCTACCGCGATGGTCGGCGGTGCCGATGCTACAGGCGGTGCAAGCAAATACGAGGCTAGTTTTATAAAGCATTGCTTACGCGACACCAATTACGCGACGGGCAAAATAGGTTCGCCGCTTGATATTGTTTTATTTCACGCCAAAGGTTCCCCCAGGGTT
>Ga0206971_10058_pt1 | contig 38274 bp, 27 predicted proteins | sample Alteio_BWOrgHeat_85_FD_152917 | JGI IMG/M metagenome (GOLD analysis project Ga0206971, IMG submission 152917) | Enriched cells from forest soil in Barre Woods Harvard Forest LTER site, Petersham, Massachusetts, United States -... | ecosystem: Environmental > Terrestrial > Soil > Temperate forest >...
CCCGGAGATAAACCAGCAGCGGGCGTTTGGAGTCTAGGTCTGTTCCGTTTTCCAGAGCTTTCACAATCAGTTCGGATTTTTGAGAGCGACTCATCGACAACGCAACAAGCTTCGCAGGCTAAAGCATGTGCTTTAGCAAGTCAAGGATAGCAGGAGACCGCGAGCTTGCGGACTTTGTCGATCCAGTGAAAAAACCTAAATTGCTAAGCTATTTTTGGATTGCTGGCCGAAACAAGACAGCAGCCTTGACATCATTCAGTCTATTCTTTACCGTTGACCTGTTTTTCAAGATATCTTTATGAAAATTGAACAGACTTCATCCGCAAAACTGGCGGCTTCTTGTGCGCGTTGGTTACTAATTCTGGCGGCGATTGTGATCGCGATTGCCCCACCGAGCGGAGCGCAGACGTCGGATCCGAATCAGGATTACCTGGTCATCATTCCCCACACGCACTGGGAAGGCGCGGTCTTCAAGACCCGCGAGGAATATTTGCAGGTCGGTCTGCCGCACATCATGAAGGTTCTTGATTTGATGAAGGCTTACCCGGACTATCACTACACGCTCGACCAGATGGCGTATGTACGTCCTTTTCTAGAGCGCTATCCGAATCAGGTTCCGCTGTTCAAGAAACTGCTCGATGAGCACCGCCTCGAAATTGCCGGCGGCACGGTGGTGATGGAAGACGAGAATATTCCTTCCGGCGAGTCGATCGCGCACCAGTATCTGCTTTCAAAATCTTTCTTCCGCGACCGCCTGGGATACGACGTGCATACAGGCTGGGGCCTCGACACCTTCGGACACAATGCGCAAATGCCACAGATTCTAAAGCTGGCGGGCATGGATTCGTATTGGTTCCAGCGGGGAGTTTCCGATCCACTGACACCCTCAGAGTTGACCTGGCAAGGCATCGATGGAACCACGATCTCCGGCCATTGGCTGGCGGTCGGGTACGGCCCCTTCGATGAACATCAACCAAGCTTTCATAACTTTGAATCGACCATCCGTTCGAGCTTCGACTCTCTGACTCCCTTCTGGCACGGAAAAGGGCGAGAACTTTTCTCCGGAGCGGACGTGAGCGATCCGGATGAACTGCTTCCGCCCTACGTCCAGCAATGGAACAACACTAAGTCGGAACCTTTCTCGATCAGGCTTGGAACTCCCTCGGATTTCGAGGCTCTGCGAGCGAAAAATCCTTACGACAAGCCGGTTGTGATCGGGGATTTGAATCCGGTTTTCCAAGGGGTTTACAGCACACGCATTGAACTCAAGCGTTGGATGAGAGATATGGAAAGAACGCTGACTTCGGCGGAGAAAGCCAGCGTGCTTGCCGGTAAGACGTCGACCGCCGATCGTGAAGCAATCGAGCAGGCGTGGGAACCAATGCTGTTCAATCAGACGCACGATCTCAGTTCCGGCGTAATGCTCGATCAGGTTTACGAAGATGTGCTGGCTGGATACCGGTTCTCAAAGAAGGTGGGCGATCAGATTCTCGGCGATGATCTCGACACTCTGCTGGCGAAGGTCGATACGGAGGGCCCAGGAGAGCCGTTGGCGGTCTTTAATTTTCTTGGCTGGAGTCGCAGCGATTACGTGGAAGCACAGGTCGGATTCAGCGAACCAAAGGTCGAGGGAATTCAACTGCAGGACGCGGCGGGCAATTCCGTACCTATTCAGGTCTTGAGGACAAACTCGGCTGGTGAAGGAAAATTCAATACGGCAACTATTGCCTTCATTGCGCGCGATGTGCCTGCCATGGGATATGCGATCTATCACGTGATCCCGGTCGTGGAAGGAGTCGCGCCGCAAGCAATGCCCGCGGAGAAGCAACCCGAGCCAGTGCATTCGCAGTACTCCGCTACCAATCGCAACGACGTCGGAACGATGGAGAACGAGTTCTACAAAGCGACGGTGAATCTTTGGAATGGCGAAATGACCAGCCTGATTCTTAAAAAGAATCAATGGGAAGTCTTAAGTAAACCGGGAAATATCGTGGCCAAAGAAGAAGATCGCGGCGATTTCTGGGAGCTTTATGGGACGCTCGCCGGCGACAGACTGACCTCTGAAAAACGGCTGATCGGACTTCCCCGCCCTGACGCGACGCAATGGAGCAACAACTACATCGGCGGCGGTACGGACGTGACGCCGGGTCCGGTGATGACCCAATTTGCCAGTTCGCATCCCTTTGGCAAGAATCAGTTCGAAACGCGGGTTCGCATGTATCCCGGGATCCAGCGAATTGATATTCACACCGAAATCGTGAATGAAGAACCGATGGTGCGGTACAGGGTTTTATTCCCCACCACTATTCATGACGGCACGAATACCAACGAGATTGCGTTCGGGGCGGTTGTACGGCCTACACATCAGGAGTTTCCCGCCCAGAATTGGGCGGATTACAGCGCTGGCGGTCACGGGCTCACTATCTTGAACCGCGGGCTGCCGGGCAACAATGTAACCGACGACACGATGATGGTTTCGTTGTTGCGGTCGACGCGGCTTGAGGTTTACGGAGCTGACGATTCCGGGTTTGATCCGGCAAAGGCTTCGGAGTCAGATACGGCGCTAGAGATTGGAAAGCACATTTCGCACGACTATGCGCTCGTGCCCCACGACGGAAGCTGGCAGGATGCTCAGGTATACCGGTCCGGGCTGGAGTTCAATAATCCGCTGGTTGCGCGCAACATCGACGCGCACGCCGGCTCTATGTCGAAGACGTGGGGATTGCTGAAGGTGTCGGAGCCGGATGTTGTTGTGTCTGCGCTCAAGCCAAGCCGCGATGGCGAAATTGCTTTACGAGTCTACGAAGCTGCAGGGCAGGCAGTGCATCACGCGACGATTCATTTTGCCTTGCCTCTGTCTTCGGCGCGGGAGGCAAACCTGATTGAAGATCCTGCAAAGACCGTGCAGATCAGCGGAAATGCAATTTCCTTCGATCTGCATCCTTACGAGATTAAGACGTTCCGGCTGAAGCTGGGCGCGCAGTAAGTAACAGTCGAGGCTTTATGGAGTTGATCAGAACCGCGAGAATTTATTCTCCGACTTCCGGTGCGCGCCTGATGCGCGGGTCGCGAAACATGTCGGCTTCGTCAGTGCTTCGCGTGGAAAATTCGGAGACGACCGCACCTTCAGGTCCAGCCTGAAACCAGTGCGGAGTATCTGGGGCCATGGTGTATTGATCGCCCGGTTTCAGCACGACTTCATGCTGCATTGTGTAATAGGCTTCTGATCCGGCTGGCGGCCTACCCAACTGCTGTGTTCCTTTCGGACCGGGTACGAAAAGATAGACCGTTCCCCAGCGGCAGCGGAAGGTTTCTTCTTTCCCGGGAACGCCATTAATTGTGGGATGCCAGTGTTCCGGACAGGTTTGCGCTGGGAACATGATGATTTCTTTGGCGCAGCACCGCTGCGTGTTGACGTAGGTGATGATTTCGAGACCGGTCTTCTCGAGTTCGCCCAAACCGAAGTCGGCTACTTCAAAACGACTCCGTTCTTCCGGCGTGATGACGATTCCGGCCTTCTGCAGCAACGACGCTGCCTTCGCTACAGTGCTTTCATATTGCTGAGCTGAAATCATGTTGCACTCTTCCCTTTGCGTCACAAACATCAATCAACCGTAAAACCTCGTGCTTCACGGCTTCGCGTCCCGCGATCATGATGTCCTCTGGTCCGCCTTTGCCCAGAAATTCGTGAGGACTGAGAGGGATATGATACTTCGCCAGGCTTTTGCGTACAGCTTCCAGGTAGGCCTGCTTGAGGACTGTACCAAAATTCACCTTTGCAACCCCAAGAGCGATCACAGCACGAAGATCCTCGGGCCGGAAACTGGTTCCTCCGTGGGCGACCAGCGGAACAGAAACCTTTTCGCGGATGCGGCGTACTGCGTCGAAATCGACGGTAGCTTTGCCTTCCGTAAGAATATGAACGTTGCCAATGGAGATGGCCAGCGCATCAATTCCGGTGTCTTCAACAAACTCGGCTGCCATATCGGGATCCGTAATGCTTCCGCCCTCATTGTGGTCAGCGTGCCCGGCGGGCAGCAGACCAAGTTGCGCTTCCACCCACACTCCGGCAGGCTTCGCAATACGAAGCACCGCTTTTACCAATTCGCGGTAGGCCTCGACGTCCAGACCTTCGCTCTCCGGCATGATGGCGTTAAAGCCAAGGTCGATCGCCTCCCGCATTTGGCCCAGATCATCGGATTCGTTGAGAATGAACGCGACCGGAACCTTAGCTGTATCCAAGGCTTCCCGGAAGCAACCGTAAAAAGCAAGATTCTCCGGCTTTGACCGGGTTGAGTGTCTTAGAAAGCCGCCGTTGAAACCGGCAATGATCGGAGCACGGCCTTCCTCCGCTGCGTCAATGACAGCTTCGAGTGATTCCAGGTTCCAGGACTCGGCGTAGGGAATCGCATAGCCCTCGCGCTGGGCGTCCGAGAGCATTTGAGAAAGCGAGACAAGGGGCATAGTGAAATTGAACGAACCTCACTATATTCATTGCCGTTTGAATTTATGTCAAGAGTCGTTTACTGAGCCGGGACGGGAGTTTTATGCAGTGAAATATCCTGCTGCTTCAAATAATCGAGCGCCTCTTGAAAGCGAAAGACGCCGGCGGAACAACCAACGGCGCGTGTACAAGACGCTCCCGTGGCTGCGGCAAAATGCAGGGTAAAATCGAGCGGCCAGGACTCCAATATCCCCACGATCAAGCCAGCGGCAAATGCATCACCGGCGCCCGATTCATCGATGGAATCCATGGCAAAGGCCGGAGTTTCCACAACTCGCCCACCTTTGACGGCTACCGAACCGCCGTGCCCCAGTGTGACGATCACGGCCGTTTGGGGGCTATGGCGTGATAGCTCACGCGCCTGCTCATGCGCGGTTGCGAGACCGGTAAGCAGCCGTGCTTCATCGTTGTTAGGAAGAAAATAGTCGGTGTAAGGCAGGGCGGGAAGAACATCTTCCGCCGCAGTGTCGCTGCCAGCAGGAATGACAACGTCGAGAACCGTCATCAAGCCGGCTTGCTTGGCAGATTTGAAGATTGTTTGCAGGTCACGGCCGGAGAAACCGGGCATGGCCATGTATCCGCCGACATAGAGAATTTTCGCGCCGTGCAAAACTTCGGGATCGAAATCCGGCGCGCCGAAATCGCGATTGGCGCCAATGCAGTGAAGATAGCGACGATCCTCTCCGCGAACATTGAGTATGACCGTGGCCGAGGTAGGCTGACTGCTGCTTCTGCGAATCCACTGCGTGCCGATTCCCTGGTGGCCAAGTTCGTCCACGACAAACTGCCCCAAGCTGTCCTGCCCAACTTTGCCCACTACGGAGACAGTCCGGTCGAGACGCCTGAGATTGACGGCTACATTTGCGGCACAGCCACCGGCGCTATGCAGAAATCCGTCGGTGGTTTTGAGTTCGCCGGGTTGAGGAAGTGCTGAGACCGGTTGAGCAAAAACGTCGGCAACCAAAATTCCCAGACAGACCACTTCCATTGTGTCCCTCACAGTACGCTGCGAACGGCGGTCAAAACCCTTTCAATCGAAGGAATGTAGCGATTCTCCATCACTGGGGCAAATGGCACCGGCGTATCAGGCGCGGCGACTCTGCGAATGGGAGCTTCGAGATATCCCAGGCAGGCATCGGCGACACGCGCCGCTACCTCTGCGCCCCATCCTCCGGTGATGTTGTCTTCTTCAACGATTACCAGACGACCCGTCTTTTGCACCGACTTGAAGATGGTTTCCTCGTCCAGCGGAACGAGAGTGCGAGGGTCGATCACTTCTACCTCGATTCCCTCCTCCGCCAGAACCTTCGCCGCTTGCAAAGAACGATGCACCATCAACAAATTGGCAACGATGGTAACTCGATCCCCAGCGCGCACGATATTCGCCTGGCCAAACGGAATAAGATATTCCTTCTCTGGAACGTGAGTAACCAACTGCATCCCGCCGGCTTCCTTGCGTGATCCTTTGCTGCCGTACAACAATTTGTGCTCAAAGATGATGACCGGGTTTGGATCGCGAATCGCCGTTTTCAGTAGTCCCTTACCATCGTAGGGATTCGACGGGCAAACGATCTTCAGTCCGGGAACGTGCATGAGAAACGCTTCGAGCGACTGGCCATGCTGCGCTCCGCGCGTAGTTGCACCTACGGGCGCGCGGAAAACCATGGGCACGGTGAGGCGACCGCCGGACATATAACGCATCTTCGCGGCCTGGTTCGCCAGTTGATCCATGGCGATGAAGATGAAGTCTCCGTACTGGACGTCGGCTACAGGAATCAGCCCGCCCATCGCGGCGCCCGCGGCGACGCCGGCGATTGCGGATTCTGAGATTGGCGTATCGAGAACGCGTTCGTGCCCAAACTCTTTTTCCAGTCCAAGGGTCACGGTAAAAGCGCCGCCGAACCCTCCGGGCACACCGATGTCTTCTCCCAGCAGAATCACTCGTGAGTCGCGGCGCATTTCTTCAACCAGCGCTTCACGAAGCGCTTCCACCATGGTGAGAGTGCGCTGTGTTTTCCCAACTATTTCAGGCGTAGACATCGTTCAGAACGTCCTCCGGTTGCGGGCTGGGGCTGGCCTCGGCGAACGCAACTGCGTCGTCCAGCTCTTTCTCCACGGATGCTTTGATCTCTTCCACTTCCTTCACGGACAGAGCGCCCGTCGCCACACAAAACTCTTCATACCGAGTCACAGGATCGCGATCCTTCCAGTATTGGAGTTCGTCTTTCGGGCGGTAATGGCCAGGATCACTGCGCGAGTGGCCGCAGACGCGGTAGGTTTCCATCTCGAGGAAAGTCGGGCCTTTGCCGCTGCGGGCGCGATCCGCTGCTGTTTGCATGGCATCGTGCACGGCTTCGACATCATTCCCATCGACCGTGACGCCGGGGATTCCGTATGCAGCCGCACGATCGCTGAGATGCGGCACCTTAGTAACTTTTTCGATCGCTGTCGACGCACCATAGCGATTGTTCTCACAAGCAAATACGACCGGGAGATCCCAGATCGCCGCCATATTCACGCCTTCGTGAAACGAACCAATGTTCGTCGCGCCATCTCCAAAGAAGCAGGCAACGATGTTGCCGGTTTTTTTATACTTGGCGGCCAATCCCAATCCAGACGCCAGCGGAATGCCACCGCCCACGATCGCGACGGCAGGCAACATGCCATCTTCGAGGCTTCCCAGATGCATCGATCCGCCTTTGCCGTGGCAGCAACCGGTCGTCTTGGCGAAGAGTTCCGCCATCAGACTATTCACCGATAATCCACGAGCGACGGCGTGCTGGTGCGGACGATGGGTGCTCGTAACGACGTCGCCTTTGGTCAACACGCTGCAGACGCCAACTGCACAGGCTTCCTGACCCTGGGCCTGATGGATTGTGCCCGGCATGCGTCCTTCAAGAAAAAGGTAGTAGACGCGCTCTTCAAATCGGCGGCAGAGAAGGAGATCCCGGTAAAGCGACTTTCTGCGCTCGTTGGTGATTAGCTTGGATTTCGCAATCGTCGGTGTTGTCATAAGGAATTCAGGTGGAACTGGATCCGCTCCAGAAAACGCGCCGCCGCCACGCCATCGATCACCCGGTGGTCTGCGGAAAGCGTGAGCGAACAAACCAATTCGTTCTCCAGCTTACCGTTCTTGATCACAGGCTGTTCGCGCACAGCGCCAATTGCCAGGACCGAGGTGCAACCCGGGGGAATGATGGCTGCGAACTGCTTGACGCCGAACATCCCCAGGTTAGAAATGGCAAACAACGGCTCGGCAGATACCTGAGTTTTCGCCTTCACGGCTTCATGCACTGCTTTAAGAAATTCAGCCACAGGCAGGTCAACCGGATCTGCGACCGGTAGCAGGAGCATGGTCGGCTCGTGCGCAACCACGAGCACAAGATCCGCTTTTGTTTGTTGCTTGTAGGAGCCGTTGCTATAGCTCGTATTGATACGTGGACTCTCGCGAAGACTGCGAGCGGCACAGAGCACAAACAGATCGTTGTAAGTCGCGTGAAAATCGGGATGCTCGCGATTCCACTGTGCACGCCACGAGGCCGCGTGAGATACCTGCACATCCGCCGTGGCGTAAAAATGCGGGATGTCGCGTTTGCTGGCTACGACGGTCGCCGCCATAGCCGACAGTGCGCGATTGTCCGAGGAAGATGTGATCGTGGACGGAGTGCCTGTCGTTTTGGCGGGTGCCGCTTTCCACTGCAGGACATCGGCCTTCGTGATCAGGCCTCCAGGGCCGGTGCCTGTGATCTGGCTGAGGTCGATACCCCGTTCTTTGGCCAGCATACGTGCCGCGGGCGCAGCCGTGACATTCGTATTCGCGCTCTTTGCGGGCGCAGCCATAACGGCTTTCTCGGGAGCAGCAGCCTTCTCAGGCTTGGCCTCTTCGCCCGGTTGCGTGTAAGGCTCGTCGACGGTGTCGGTAATGATCGCGACCGGAGACATCGCGCTCGCCAACGCTCCCTCTTCTGCCAGCCACTGACGCAGGTAGCCTTGGGCGAAAGACTCGACTTCCATTTCAACTTTGTCGGTGGAAACCGCAAGAATCGGCTCGCCACGGCTCACCCGATCTCCGGGCTTTTTTAGAAACTGGCGGATGGTCGCTTCATTTGTAGTTTGGCCCAGATCGGGGAGAATAATGATGTGGCGCATAAGAGGCTAAAGGATCCCGTAACCCGATCCAGGAGAGGGATTTATTAGAACGCGGGGCGTGAACAATTCAGCGACATTGGACATGATTTGTGAACGACAGACATAGGCGCGATGAACTATGTTCACGAGCCATAATTAACACTGAAACTGTATCACAATTAAAATCGAATGTGAATATCGAAAGAGCTTTTTGAGATGGAAGGAAGATCGAATTATTTATGACTCACTGGGGACTCTTCGACGGATGGCCGCTCGATGGCTTTTTCTGGGCCGGTTCGCCCGCGGGCGCTTCCTAACAAGAAGGAGATCGTTTGCGTCGCTTCGCGCACAGCGTCCTTCACCAGAGATAGATTTTGCGACATGCGGATGCTCGGGCCGGACACACTCAATGCAGCGATCGGCTCGGGATCGCTGGCAAAAATCGGCCCTCCCACACAAAAGGCGCCCACCGAGTTTTCTTCATCATCTAGCGCGACCCCTTCGCTTCGTACCCGCGCCAATTCTTCCTCGAGTTTTTCCGTCGAAGTGATTGTGGATGAAGTCATCGCCGGCATTCCATAACGGGCGAGAGCTTCCGCTTTCTCTTCGGCCGTCATATAGGCGGCGATACACTTCCCGACCGATGTGCAATGGATGAAGGACAATTGTCCAATAGATGCCGCCAGGCGATGCGCCTTCGGACTTTCCAGAACAAGAATGTAGATCGCACCGCCGGCCTGGGGAACCGCGAGATTAATCGACTCGCCAAATGTGAAAAGCAAGCGTTGCATGATTGGCTTCGCGATCACCGTCAATCGCTGGTAAGGCAGTGCATTCTTGCCCAGTTCGAAAAACTTGCCAGCCAGCGAATAGAGATTGGTAACCGGATCCTGCTCGACGTACCCGAGCTTATTCATGGAATAAAGCAGGCGGTGAACCGTGGTCTTGGGAATGCCGCTGAGTTCCGTGATCTCCTCAAGAGGCACGCCGAATTTCCGCTGCTGGCTCATGGCCTCGAGCACGGCAAAAACTTTTTGCGTGACCGCGACAAAGTTCTTGTCGTACGCCGACTTCGAGCTCTTACGCCCTTTCTTCACTTCAGTCACCTCAAACAAGGACGTCCGCATTCTAGGCCGATGGGACGAACAACTCCAGCTTAATATGCCAGGTCACGGACTGCCCCGGCTTGAGCCAAACCATGCCTGTATCCCGATCGCCCCACAATTTTTTGTTGAACGGATCGGCTAGATTGAATTGCGGTTCGACCGCCACATAACTCTTCTCTGGCGGCGCGTATACCTGAATCGCTTTGATCTCCGGAGAGATACCGAGAATCCGCAGACCATAGTGCGCTTTCGGATCGATGATCTCGATGTGAACGGTTCCGTCGGTACTGCGTTTCAAGTGGGTGAAAGCATCGTCCATGAACATGGTTCCGAGCGCGGTGCCCTGCGGGGCCGTGAAGTCAAATGGAGTGCTTTTCACCGGGACGATCTCGCCCGTGGGAAACACGTCGTCATAATTTGTAGCTGGAGCGCGTTCATCACCCGGAATAACTAAACGGCCTTGGGTACGGTCTCCGCTGGGAAAATCAAAGTAGGGATGGAAGCCGATCGCCATCGGCAACGGATCGTGGCCAACGTTTTTTGTGGTGACGGCGATGTCCATGATCTCGTTCGACAGCGTCATATGTACACTGACGTCAGTTTTGGACGGCCAATGCCCGTTGAAGTCGCCGGCATGCAGCAGCGCAGAAACGGACGAAGCAGCGGCGCCGTCGGCATGTTTCACGTCTCCGAATTGAGAGGCGAAGATGAGCCCGTGCATCGCGTGAACTTGCGCGCCCGGATTCTTACCGTGCCAATTTGCCGGAAGAGTGATTTGCTTACCACCGATCTGCGTGACAAGAGTTTTTCCATCCGGCGAAAGCGTTCCGCGAATGCGGTTGGGAAACGGCACCAGGATAGCTCCGCCAATATAAAAGCTCTTGTTCCCGAAAGCGTCGTTATCTTCTTCCAGCAAATTCTTGGCATCGGGCAGGCTGGTCGCGCCAATTACGTTCACTTCGCCTGAGCCGGGGAGATAGGCCTTGAGCTCGAGAAGATTCATGCCCGCACCTGGGAGCACGGTCGCGGAGGTGAAGTGAGGCTTCTCCTTGTCGCTCGAATGCGGGCGCGATAAAACAACAACTGGCAAGCCCTTAACGGTAGTCGATGCATTTTGCGCGATGGATTGGGTGGGCAAAAACAAAGTGCCCGCCAAAACCGCGAATAGAGTGAAGATGAGAGAGGTCCTTGTCATTTTCATCGCCGCAATTCTACTGCACGAACCGGATCCGCGCAGATTCAAAATGATTTTCGGATTGTGGGTTAGACTGTGCGTACGCTGCCCCGGCAAGAAGATCGCTTAGATCCAAAAGAAGCCCGTTTGCACGCATAGTTTGCTGGTTAATTAGTAGCCAACTTGCGGAATTTCGAGTGAAAATCTCAAACTTCTGCGAAAATCTGCGTACTGTTCCAGCAAACGGCGAATAGAATAGCACGACCTAGAGCGCTATAGATGACCTATTCATGGTTCCAGGGAGACCGATGACCACCAAGCAGACGAACGTTACATCAATGAAGACCGGCCGCGGAATCTCAAGCGGCATCGCCAAAGATCTGGGGAAATTTGCCGTCACCACCATGGAGATTCCCTGGAAACTGACTCGCGACAAACTCGGCGCGGAACCGGCCGCGTTGATGATGGTCGAATCCATGGAGCTAGATGGACTGGAACGCGCCCTGCAGGACCTCCCCGAGGTCGATGCAATTGTGACGATCGGCGGGGGACAGGCGTGCGACTTCGGCAAGTATCTTGCGTGGAAGCGCGGGTATCGCGTAGTTTCGATTCCTACCGTTGTCAGCGTAAACGCCTTCGTTACGCCATCGTGTGGGGTTCGCAGCAATCACCGCGTGCAGTATGTAGGCTCGGTGAGTCCCGATCCGCTCATTATTGACTACGATCTCATCCGCACCGCGCCCAGCAACCTGAATATCGCCGGCGTGGGTGACATTCTTTCCAGCCATATCGGAACCTTCGATTGGGAAGTTGCGCATCGCGCAGGCAAGGATGTTCACAACTTCGACGCCGAGGATGTTCGACGTGCCCGAGCCATTGTCGACGACATCGACAGAAACGCGTCGGAGATTCGAGCGGTTTCGGATGAAGGGATTCAGGCGATTGTGGACGCGTACATCAACATCAACAGTATTTGCCTACCGAAAAATCACTACCGCACTGAAGAGGGATCAGAACATTTTCTGTTCTACGAACTCGAAGAACGCTTACAGCGGCCGTTCATTCATGGTGAGATCGTAGGCCTTGGGATTTATCTGATGAGCCGCCTACAAAAGAACCGTCCGGAGTGGATTACGGGCCTGATGGACCGCGTCGGCCTGAAATACCAGCCGGCGCACCTTAACATTCGGCGGGAAGACCTCGTAGCCAGTTTGCGCAATCTGCGCCAATATACCGAGACCTCAAAGCTTTGGTATAGCAACGTGCAAGAGAATGACATCACTGATGCGTGGATTAACGAGAACTTAAGCGGCTTGGAGTTCCCTGCATAAAATCCAGTGACACATGAGCGAACCCGACGCACACCTGCGCACGGAATTCTCGTCCGGCGGAGCTAGCTCCGCCGGTGAAGAGCGGGTGCTCGCGAGCTACGGCTACCGTCAGGAACTCAAGCGCGATATGGGGTTTTTCTCCAGTTTCGCACTGAGTTTTTCGGTGATCTCGGTAACGACGGGGATCTTTGCGGTTTATGGAAGCGGACTCAACACAGCAGGCCCTGCTTTCATCTGGACATGGTTTGTCGTCGCCACGGGTCAACTGCTGGTGGCATTGGTCTTTGCGAATCTCGCCAGACAGATCCCGCTCTCTGGGTATGCCTATCAATGGACCCGTGAACTGGTTGGACCGAAACTGGGATGGTGGGCCGGATGGCTGGTGATTGTCCAGTTCATGTCAGGCATGCCTGCAGTTTGCTACACGCTGGCAAACTACTTGATTTCGTTTATGGGCTTTCCCGTAAGCAACCGCAATCTGATTTTATCGACGGCTTCCATTCTCGTAAGTATCGCGCTCATCAATCATTTCGGTATTCGCCTAGCTAGCCGGGTAAATGATTTTGCCGTCGGGGCAGAGATCCTGGGAACAGTTGTCGCCGGGGTTGTTTTACTGGTCATCGCACTGGTACGAAAAACCAATTCAGTTCATTTTGTTTTTTCTCATCCCGGCCAACCGGGAGGCCGTGCTTACCTGGGAGCGTTAGCCTTCTCTTCCCTAATGAGCATCTGGACGATCACTGGCTTTGAAGGAGCAGCGAATCTGGCGGAAGAAACCAAAGCTCCGCAAAAGCACGTACCTGTCGCGATCATCAGTTCGTTGCTGGTTTCTGTTCTGCTCGGATTTCTGGTGCTATTGGGCTTTACGCTGGCGATCCCTTCTTTGACTGACGCGAAGCAACAACCTGCGCCGCTGCTCTACATCATGCAAGCGCACTTCCCTTCTTTTTTAGTTACGGGAATCATGCTGTGCGTCTTCCTTGCCATATACGCTTCGGCACTTGCCAACCTGACTTCGCTCACCCGGATGGCGTGGGCCATGGCACGCGACCTTCAACTGCCGCAGTCACGCTGGCTCGGACAGATTAATAACCGGCGTGTCCCGGCAAACGCGATATGGGTCATTACGGCGATCGCCATCCTTTTTGTGTGCTGGGCAAAGGTCATTACGGTGATGACCAGCATTTCAGCTCAGGCTGGATACGTTACCTACGCAATCGTCGTAGGAGCGGCCGCATGGGGACACGCCAGACGCAAGCAAGGAGATGGGCTTCATACAGTGAGGATCTCAAAACTTTTGGCGATTACAGCCTTGGGCTGGCTTATCTTGGTCGTCGTAATGCTGAGCCTGCCTCAGGCCGGAGCAGAATGGAGCGGAGTCTTCGCCATGTTGGCAATCATCGCAATCGGTCTTGTCTTCTTTTTGCTAAGGAAAAAAGAGAAGACCTCTGCGCTTTAAATTAAGCTCCTCTCGCTTCCGAACGCTTTCCATCGTCATCCTGAGCGTAGTGCATGATTCGCGCAGCGAAGCATCCGCGAAGTCGAAGGATCCCTTGCTCGTTTGAATAATTTCCCGGCACGGCGAGGCATCTCGAAATGCTTTGTAGATATGCCTTGCGGCAGCGCCGTTGCGTCGGATTACTTCAGATCCTTCGGCTCCATGGACATTTCGCAGTGCGAGACGTCCATTCCGCTCAGAATGACAATTCTGCAGGGATTATTTGAGAAAAACCTACATTTTCGCGTGCTAAACTTCGTGAACGTTGCGTCGAATCGCAAGCGATAACCAGCAGATGAAAGCCAAGCACAGAGACTACGCAACTCTACGATTGCTCTTCTGGTCTCTGTTTTTTTTCTCGTACTGCATTAGCGTTGGCGCTTCGGCTGATGAACTGGTGGATGACCAGGCGGACATCCGGACGCTGATCGCGAACCATCAGCTTGAAAGTGCTGAGAAGCTGATCGTTTCTCGGATGATGACCAAGCCGCAGGATGCAGACCTGATAACGCTTCTCGCAGAAGTCAGGCTCGATCAGGGCAAGATTCCCGAAGCGTTGAAGCTCATCGACGATGCGCAACATATTGGAGGAGTAACGGCGTTGCGCGCACAGTTGCGTGGCCTTGCTGATAGCGCGGCTGGCCGGCTCGACTTGGCCGAGCCACAATTCCGAACTGCGCTTCGGCTCGATCCGAATTACGCGGCAGCGCATTATTTTCTGGGCCGTCTGCTTTATACCCGTAATCGGTTCGACGAAGCAATTCAAGAGAGTAAAGCGGCGATCGCGATCGCGCCCGGCATGGTGCGAGCCTACGAAAATCTCGGCCTGTGCTACGAAGGCAAGCACGACCTGAAAGAATCGGAGCGCTGGTACCGCGAGGCGATCCACCAGAATGACGCCAACGACATTAAGTCAGAATGGCCCATGCTCGACCTGGCAACCATGCTCATCCATGAAGAAAGGATCGCCGACGCCAAGCCATACCTTGAACAGGCTCTGACCACCAATCCCAATAACGCGCAAGCTTTGTTTGAGATGGGGGTATTGCTGGAGAAATCCGGAAACTCCCAAGCCGCTCTGGACAAGTTTGAGCAGGCAGTGAAAGTCGACCCTCAGCTAGCGGAAGCCTACTATCATGGCGCCAGGCTCCTGCAGAAGCTCGGGAAAACAGACGAAGCGCGTGAGTATTTCGACAAGTTCAAGCAACTTTCTGACAAGAAGCCTGAATCGCGTTAAAGGCGCTTATGTACGCCTTGCCGCAGGGTCTGGCGGTTCGTACAATGAACGTAATTCGCCGGAGCGCAACCGAACTAAGAGTTCCTCATTGAAGATCCTTTCCTTTTGTGATCGAACAAAGATCAGGCACAAATTTCTGCTGATGATTTTGCTCGTTCTGGTCGTCAGTGCGCGCTTGCCGAAAGCACAGACAAATTCAGTTCACGCATCCCCTCCAATCGCCAATTTCAATGACATGGCGGAAAAAGCGGGACTTACGATGAAGAATGTCTTCGGCGGACTCGACACAAAAAAGTACATCATCGAAACCACCGGAACCGGAGTTGCGATCTTTGATTACGACAATGACGGCTGGCCCGACATTTTTCTGGTGAATGGAAATACGCTGGAAGGATTTCCCGCAGACCAGATGCCGACCAACCATCTCTACCGCAACAATCATGACGGAACCTTTACCGACGTGACTGCAAAAGCTGGACTCGCGGCCAGCGGCTGGGGGCAAGGCGTTTGCGCCGGAGACTACGACAACGATGGGTGGGAAGATCTCTACGTCACTTATTACGGCAAGAACCGGCTCTATCACAATGAGCACGGCGTTTTCACCGAAGTCGCGGAACAGGCTGGCGTAGCAGGATCCGGCAAGACCTGGGGAACTGGCTGCGCTTTCGTAGATTACAACCGCGATGGTCGACTTGATATTGCCGTCGCCGACTATGTGAACTTCGTTCTAGAGGCGACGCCAAAACCTGGCGAAGGAACCTGTACCTGGAAGGGTGTAGCTGTCATGTGTGGCCCGAAAGGACTACCGGGCGACACCAATATCCTTTATCAGAATCTTGGCCATGGAAAATTTGCTGACGTCAGCAAGCAAGCCCACTTCGACCAGACCGACGGAAAATATTGCTTCAGCGTAGCCACCGCCGATTTCGACAACGACGGCTGGCCCGACATTTATATAGCCTGCGACAGCACACCCAGCATTCTTTATCACAACAACCATGACGGCACGTTTACTGACATCGCAGGAATGGCTGGCACTGCTTTCAACGAAGATGGCCGCGAGCAAGCGGGAATGGGCGCGACGATCGCCGACTACAACGGCGACGGGCGGCTCGATATTTTCAAAACGAATTTCTCGGATGACACGCCGACACTCTATCGAAACGACGGAAAGAATGCCTTCACCGATGTGACGTTCGAGAGTGGCCTGGGAAAGCACATGCAATACCTCGGTTGGGGCACAATGTTTTTTGATTTCGACAATGACGGCTGGCCAGATATTGTGTTGGTGAACGGACACGTGTACCCGGAAGTCGATAAGTTCCACCTGGGTTTGGATTACAAAGAGTCAAGGCTTCTTTATCACAACAACAGCGACGGAACCTTTACCGACATAACATCGAATGCGGGTTCGGGCATCGCGACCCACTCTTCATCGCGCGGTCTGGCAGCAGGTGATTTGTGGAATGATGGGCGAATCTCTCTAGTGATCAATAATATGAATGCGACTCCGAGCCTGCTGGTCAACGATGTGAAGTCGAGCAATCATTGGGTCGCGTTTCGCACCATTGGAACACATTCGAATCGTGACGGCATCGGTGCCCGAATCACCGTCCATCTGGGCAACAGGATTCTGGTTAACGAAGTTCGCAGCGGATCGAGCTATATTTCCCAGAATGATCTGAGGGTGCACTTCGGGCTAGGTTCGGCGACCAAAATCGATTCTGTAGAAGTGCGCTGGCCCACAGGATCAACCGAACTGTTCAACGATGTTTCTGTTGATGCGTTTCACATCTTCACTGAAGGATCAGGAAAAGCTGTCAGCGCGCCCGACAAACCGGCAAACCCCTAACGTGAAAATAGCCGTGCAATCTGCCGCCGCCGGAACATTGATCTACTTCCTGATGTTGTGTCCAAATCTATTCACACAGACTTCTACAACTCCGCCGTCCACTTCTTCGGCAGGCCAATTCATTGACGTAACCGGTTCCCTCGGGGTGCACTTTCACTATCTGGCTGAACACACCGAGAAGAAATTTCTTCCCGAGACGATGGGCGCCGGGGTTGCACTTTTCGATTTCGATAATGACGGCCGACTGGATCTCTTTCTGGTGAACGGGGCACCTATCTCCGCTTCCATACCAAAAGACGCGATTCCCAAAAAGAGCGGCCCTCAATATTGGGACCGTCTCTACCATCAGAAATCCGATGGGAGCTTCGAAGACGTTACCGAGAAAGCGGGGCTGCAAGGGATAGGCTACGGCATGGGAGTGGCTGTCGGCGACTACGATAACGACGGATACGAAGACCTCTATGTGACGGCCTACGGCGGCAATCGCCTTTACCACAACAACCACGACGGAAAGTTCAGTGATGTAACCAAGCTATCGGGAACGGGTGGAAGCGGATGGTCAACCAGCGCAGCATGGGTGGACCTCGATAATGACGGACGACTGGACCTCGTTGTCCTGCGATACCTGCAATGGGATTTCACGGATATCTATTGCGGCCAGCATAAAGAGGGGTACCGTTCATACTGCCATCCGGACACGTTCCAGCCGATCTTGCCGCTTGTCTATCACAACGACGGCAATGGCCATTTCACCGAGATATCAACGAAATCTGGAATATCAAAGCCGGGCAAGGGACTGGGAATTGCGCTCGCCGACTATGACCGTGATGGATATCTCGATTTGTTCGTAGCCAACGATTCCATGCCGGAATTTCTTTATCACAATAAGGGCGACGGCACCTTCGAAGAAGTTGGCCTTCCTGCAGGAGTTGCTGTCGACGGCGATGGTCACACGTTTGCCGGCATGGGCGTTGACTTTGCAGACTACAACAATGACGGGCTGCCTGATCTGCTGGTGACCGATTTGGCTAATCAGATGTACGCACTTTACAAAAACCTTGGCAACGGCAGTTTCGACTACGTGACCGCACCTTCAGCGATCGGAAATATTACGTTGAGCCATTCCGGCTGGGGGTTCCGCTTTCTGGATTACGACAACGACGGCTGGAAAGATCTGCTAATCGCGCAGGGCCACGACATCGACACGATTGAGTTGCAGTTCCCACAGTTACGCTACAAAGAGCCGTTGCTGCTGCTCCGTAACAACGGCCATGCCTTCGTAGATGTCTCTGCTGCGTCGGGAAAAGTGTTTCAACAGCCCTGGGTCGGACGCGGAATGGCTGTGGGGGACATCAACAACGACGGCCGCATCGATGCAGTGGTGACCACGAACGATGGTCCGGTGCATATTCTTTACAATCAGACCGAGACACATAACCATTGGTTAACGCTGAATCTGGTAGGGCACAAAAGCAACCGAGATGCGATCGGAGCCGAGGTGAAGCTTACGACGCCCGAGGGCACTCAATTCACGACGGTCTCGACCTGCGGTAGCTACTTGTCATCCAGCGACAAACGAGTTCACTTCGGACTCGGATCAAACCTCGTCGCTAAAACAATCGAAATTCGCTGGCCGAGTGGTACTGCGCAAACTCTTAAAGACACACAGGCAGATCAGATTCTAGAAGTCGACGAACCGGACGCAATCTCCGCACAACACTAGCCGCTTGGCGTACCACCGGAGGAACGATGGATCGACGTGATTTTCTGAAAAGCGCGGGAGCGCTTCTTGCAGCAACCAAGTTGGGTACACATGCGTTCGGGGATTCTCTCTCCGAAATACCCACCGGTAGCACGGGCCGCTTGGTTTTTCCCATGAACAGGAACTGGCATTTCACGCCTCACCAGGTTGAAGCGGCTGCGGCGAAAGAGTTCGATGATTCGGCCTTCGAATCGGTCGTAATTCCCCACGCGAACATTCAGCTCCCGTGGCACAGTTTTGACGAGCGGTCTTATGAGTTCATCTCTACCTACCGGCGTCGTTTTCGTGTTCCGTCTGAAGCACGGCGCAAGCGCGTTTTCGTAGACTTCGAAGGAGTAATGACGGCTACGACAGTCTTCGTGAACGGGATACGGCTGGGAGAATACAAGGGCGGCTACACACCGTTTTCCTTTGAACTCACTCCACATCTTGATTTTGAGGGAGAGAACGTACTCACCGTCTTTGTCGATTCCACCGAGCGGAAGGACATTCCTCCTTTTGGCTATCAGATCGACTACCTGACATTCGGCGGAATTTACCGCGAGGTTAGTTTGCGGATCGTACCCTCCTTCTTCATCGAGAACATTTTTGCGAAGCCGAAGAGCGTTCTAAGTGATCGGCCAAGTCTCGAAATCGAGTGTTTCCTGCAATCGCTGGACTCGAATGTAGATGGAAAGCTGACGCTTGAGGCAGAACTGCGTGAGAGCGAGCGGGTGATCGCGAAAGCTTCAGAACAAATCAAGCCTCCGGCCTCTACAGAGCCTATTGCCCAAACGGTCCTACTCGATAACCTAGGTGGCATCAAACTGTGGGATTTGGCGACTCCTAATCTCTATCAAGTTCATATTCAACTACGGGCCGACTCTCAAGTATTGGACACGGACTCACGAACCGTCGGTTTTCGACAGGCTGAATTCACCGATCACGGATTTGAACTGAATGGAAAAATAATCAAGCTGCGTGGACTCGATCACCATCAAACCTTTCCTTTTGTTGGCCAGGCAATGCCGAGCCGCGCACAGCGACGCGATGCCGAGATCCTTCGTAAATATTTAAAGTGCAACATCGTCCGAACTTCGCATTATCCGCAATCACGCCATTTTCTCGACGCGTGCGACGAACTAGGACTTCTGGTGCTCGAAGAGATACCTGGCTGGCAGCATATTGGAGATAAAGACTGGAAAGATATTTCGGTGGACAACGTTCGCCGCATGATCCGTCGCGACTGGAATCACCCTTCGATCGTATTGTGGGGAGTGCGCATTAACGAGTCGCCCGACGATCATGATTTCTATATCCGTACCAACGCGATGGCGCATCAGCTTGATGCTACTCGTCAGACCGGAGGCATTCGTAATTTCCAGGGGTCCGAATTTCTTGAAGATGTTTTCACAATGAACGATTTCGGATTCCCGCTCAAACCTCCGAATCATCCGCGCTACTTGAATACCGAATTTGTTGGCCACACCTATCCGACCAAGACAATCGATAACGTCGAGCGTTTAACCGAACACACCTTGCGGCATGCGCGCATTCACGATCAGCTGGCGTCGAATCCGCAATACGCGGGCGGTATCGGTTGGTGCGCTTTCGATTACAACACCCATGGAGATTTCGGGTCGGGCGACCGCATTTGCTATCACGGCGTGACCGATATCTTTCGCGAGCCAAAGCCCGCTGCAGGCTTCTACAAGTCGCAATGCGATCCAGAAGAAGAAATCGTACTCGAACCTGCATTTCACTGGGCTCGTGGGGATGAGTCGATCGGATTTTCCAAGGCAATGATCTGCTCAAATTGCGACCACGTGAAGCTTTTCGTTGATAGCCGTTTGATCGTAGAACTTAACCCCGACCGTAAACAATTTCCGCATTTGCGTTATGCGCCCTTTGTTGCGGAGGGGATTCGCGATCTAATCGGCGAGTGGGGTGACTTGCGAATCGAAGGTTATCTGCTTGGCAAGAAGGTGGTTGAGAAGCACTATTCCGGCAAGGGAGTTGACCAGGCATTCTCATTGGTTTCCGATTCCAGTGAATTACTCGCAGATGGCGCTGATTCTGCTCGAGTGGTTTTTCGCGTAACCGACGAGTTTGGCGCCATTCGTCCACTTGCCAATAGCGCGATCCGATTTGAATTAGAAGGCCCCGCAGTATTGATTGGAGAGAATCCGTTCTCGCTGGTTGGGGGAACGGGCGCTGTCTGGATTCGAGCGAAAGAACAGTCAGGAACAATCAAAATCAACGCCATACATCCCTACTTAGGCTCGAAGCAGATCGAAATTACTCTGACCGCCACCGATCCCGAACGTGTGTAAAGGAATACCCGAAAAGCCTTATTACTCAATATTCTTCACAAATGCCTTGATGGTCGCGCACTCTGAACCTTGAGACTCACCGCTGGGTCGAATCGTATAAGGCCCGACCGCGGCAGGCACAATAAATGTTTCCGCATAGTGAACAACGAAAGGTTTGAAGTTCTCGGTCGGGCTTTCGACCGTTACTTCCCTACCCTTGACCAGATTCAACACGTTCAGAGTTCCCTCCGTATCGTGCGCCACGATGTTGCTGAACCAGTGGCGCCGGGTTTCAATGAACTCCAGTTCGTGCAAGCCTGTGCGTTCTTCTCTCCATCCATCGCCGATTCCCAAAATCTCAACGCGGTTGATCAAATTGTCCTGCGCCCATTCGGTATTTCGATCCCAATCGATGTTCGCCAGCCCGTGATCAATGTGAATCGGCCGCGGACGGCCATTCAAGCCAAGCCGACCCCAATCCCAAAGTTTGAAGGTAAAAATATAGGGAGTCGCACTAATTTCCAGCACCATACTATTGCGCCCCGAGCAATGGATGGTGCCGGCAGGAATCAGATAATGATCGTGCCTGCGCGCAGGAAATTTATTTATGTACTGCTCTGCTCGAAACGCCGGACCGTTGGTCTGCGCGTCACGTAACTCGTTGATCATTTTTTCTTGATCGATTGCGTCTCTCAACCCGAGGTAAACACAACCATCGTCGCCAGCATCCAGCATGTAATAGCTTTCATCCTGCGTATAGTCCATTCCGAAGTTTTGCCGGATGTACTCTGTCCGCGGGTGTACCTGCAGAGAAAGATTGCCGCCGCCCATCGTGTCGAGAAGATCAAAGCGGATGGGAAATTCCGCCCCAAAGCGCGAATACACTCCATCGCCTAGAAGTTCACGCGGATGAAGAAACGTTAGATCATTTGCAGGCAATTCGAAGCGAATATCGCCAAACCCGAGCAGTAAGCTATTTTCTTCTGGCACGCAGTCGAAACACCAGGCATAGTTCGGCTGATCCCGTGGGAGATCGCAGACTTCCTCCATCCAGTGTCCACCCCATGGACCGGGGTCGAAGAACGGTACCACCCGAAACGGACAATGGGCTGCCTCTTTCAAACCAGCGCGAACAAGATCACCGCTCACCAGCTTTGGAATCTCACCGTTTGTATCCAGAAAAAAATCGACTTTCCTGAGGATGTCCTTCTTCAAACGATCGGCGGCTCTCCAATCGACAAAAAACGCTCGTTTGTATTTGAGGGCAGCACTTTCCGAAAGATTATCTGCGCCGAAATTCGTAATTTGGTTCGACCGCTGGCGCCGTTGGATTTCCCATCGTGCCATGTCTGCATAAATGATCGCATCGGCATCAGGCGCGACCAGCGACGCACCGATTCCTACCACCAGAAGCAGTCCGTTTGCCCAATCCAGGCATTTTGTCTGCGCGAGCCGAAGTTTAGTCGATTCAAGAAAATCCTCGACGCGAATCTCATTCATGCGCCCGAAAACTGGGTCGTTCCCCAAGACTTCGTTTACGAATTGATCGACCTCCGATGCCGCCTTCAACAAATCCGAAGTTAAAATCGTTTCGTGGGGACTCAATCCTTCGCGCAGTTGATCGCGAATTTCAGCTTCAAATGCGCCTGGATAGCATTCAACACAAAGAACGCACTTGCTGGTACCGGCAATCTCGGCCAATTTTTGAATAATTTTCGACCAGCCGACTGAACAATCCGCCTCAGCCCCGCACACCGCTATATACGGATGCTTGTCATAGTTTGAGCTTTCAGACATTCAAGGCACCGTGAATTTTTGAAGAAGGGTGGGCAAAACAGCAGAAAAGAATCATGAGGATGAACTGGCGATGACTAGTATCTTATCGCATATGAGATTTCGACTTTCTCTGCCGCTCGCATGGACCGCGATCGCTTTTTCCATCCTCTTCTTCTCTCAGGCGCTCGTCGCTCAGCAAGCGGTGCCCGGCGCTCGCACAGTTATGGATGCACACAATTGCTATCCATATTTCGAATGGTGGGGCGACAGGATTGACCGCGCCCTCTCAACCGGCACACCGCTGGCGATCGAGCAAGACCTTGCGTGGCACACGGATGAAAAGACTGGCCGGAGCTGGTCGGTGGTTACTCATGGTGACCCGACAACCGGCGAAGAGCCTACCATGGAGCAATATTTCTTCGAGAAGGTCCGACCAATTGTTGAGAAGGCACTTCACAACGGGAATCATGGCGATTGGCCGCTGATCACATTGAATCTTGATTTCAAAGACACGAAACCCGATCACCTGGCCGCAGTTTTAGTCTTGCTGCAGAAATACCAGGGCTGGCTCACAACCACTACGAAAGGTGACGACCCAGCACTCGTACGGTCTCTGGACCTGAAACCAATCTTGGTATTGACCGGCGAATCCGATGAACAACAAGCAGTGTTCTATGACCAGATAAAGGTGGGGGGGCGCATCCTGCTATTCGGCGCCGTGCATAGCGAAGATAAAGATCCCACGTCGCCCCCAGAGGTCCTCGATTCGGACAAAGCTACGAATTATCGTCGCTGGTGGAACAATTCGTGGAAGGTCGTTGAAACTTCCGGCCAACCCCATGCAGGGGCCTGGACTCCCGAAAAGATGTCCCGGCTGCGAGCATTAGTTGAACGTGCTCACGCGAACGGACTATGGATTCGTTTCTACACTCTCGATGGAGCGACCCAGCCGGAACTCAGTTGCCATGGGCAAATTATCGGTTTCGACGACCGACTTCCTGGACGGACTTGGATACGAAGTCGTGTCATCACCAACTACCGTGGAGGGGCAACCAGAGGATCAATCTCAAGAGGCGGTAATTGTTGTGAGGCGGACGGCGCTGATTGCAAGTGGAGGCGCACCCAATTGAGTAGACGAAGAAAGTACAGCAATCTAGGCCGGGCGGGCACGATTCGCACGCTGCTTGCCGCTCTCGTCATGCTCGTAGTCTCATCTAAACTGCACGCTCAGGCAGTCCACATAGCGCCCGGCGCAAAACCACTCTTGAATCTCAATCTGCTTACGGTGAGTGCGACGCCTGCAGCGGTCAACTTTACGTTGGTTCCTAACAGCGTGGTTACATCGCCAACAACGGTGACAATCTCGACAAGCTGGCTCCTGATTGCCGCTGGAACGGTCAAGGTCTACGGGTATTTTGCCAGTTCGACGGCAGCGCTGAGTTCGGTGCACGTTCCCGGCACAAACATTCCATCTTCTTCCGTATTAGGCGCGATCGCACCCGGCGGGTTTAACAAATTTACTCAAACCGGACCTTTTGGAGCTGCAGGAGCCAGCCTTCTGTTCTTCTCCCAAGCCGCCGTGCTCAATGTCCTGGGATCAAGGACAGATACTTTAAGTTTGCAAATTGACCTTCGCCCCCAACCCCAACTTCCCGCGGACACCTACTCCGGAACTTTGGTCATTCAGGCTCAGGCACTATAGTTTGCGCTCGCCCGCTAGTCTTGCTTCTTCTGGATTTCTGCAGCGCGGTTGATCCCTCCTAATTCCCTTCCAAACACCGCCATATCTAGTTCCGCCTTCCTGCGCTCGTTTTTCGATTCCGAACCTTCGAATTAGCCCACGCACCGCTCCGACTGCCAGCGTCCGCTGAACACAACAAGTAACCAAGCCTCAGGAACTTCGGTTCCTTACCCTCCTCTATCAAACCGCCCGCTCCACACCCTTCTTGATTGAAAGGCAAACAGGACATGAACAATAACTCACAAAACGACACCAACTGCTTCCGCGAAGCTCTCGCCAACTGGCGCAAGAGCACGATCGACCGGCGCCCGTTCGAAGAACTGCCGGTCGTAGTTCAGTCCCACATCCTGCTGCAAGCCCAATCACTGAAGGTGAAAAACATGAAAAACGATATTCGCTACGGATTTGTCGCCATGAGCTCAACGATCACCGGCATCTTGTTCGCGTTCGTTTACGTCTTCGCTCGTTAAGACCCGGCGCAGTGCGCCACAAAGGAGAACTCAAATGACTAACGATTTTCGCTACGGAGTATCGGGGCTGAACTCACTGATCGGTGGATTGTTACTGGCACTCGTAGCCATGTTCTTCATCGGCTGAAACATCGATTAAACACAAGCATTCGAAACCACTGAACCAAGGAATCTCATATGAAAAAAGCAATCTTAGCCGCTTCTCTAGTTCTTCTGTTAACCGCCGTGATGAGCCGTCCGGCTTCGACGCCGACTTCTTCACGTAAGCCAACGATCGTCGTCAGGTTCGTTGACCAGGCGGCCTCCGCGCACCCGATTTTCATGTATTCCATGGTGCCGGGCGGAGTGTGGACACCACGCGAAGCTGGCTTGCCGAACGGACATCTTGAGATTCTGCAGCACGACATGCTGGGCTACGTAAACTACCGGCGCGACGGCAAAGTTTTTTGGACTCGTCATCTCGTCTTGATCCGCGCTGGAGAACAGGTGATTGTGGACGGCGATGTCGTGGTTCGCGCACGCTGCGGTAACCAGATTGTCCGCACCAAACATCTACCGGTCGAGAACTATGACGCGTCGGCCCTTCTCGATCTGCATCAGCCGGCAGTCGTCGCACCCGAAGTGCCCCAGAATCTGGCAAACTCAACAATTCCAGATCTTCCCACTGCATCGCTGCCACCGACGATAGATCTTCAGAATCCTCTCGACCCGTCAGTCCCGTTGCCGACGGTAAGCGCTGAGTTGCCAGTTGGATATCCACCACCGTCGTTCACTCCATTCAGCTTTCCTCCGGCGGAGGGTCCGTCAGTTCCTTCGCGCACTCCAACCCATCAGCCGGTCAGCGTTCCTGAACCTTCGCAGATTATCTTCGTTGGGATGGCGCTGGCGATGCTACTCACCCTGGTGGTCCGGAAAAACAAGATGGGAATCTCGCGATAGAACAGACTGATCACCTCTGTTCTACTTCTTAGCTGACTGCGAGGGTTTCGGAGGCTGGCCGGCAATCTCAGCTTCTATCTTTGCAGCCTTTTCCGGTTGTTTGAGCGCACCATACTCTTCGATCAAATCCTGGCGGGCATCATCGAGAAACTTCGCCGGTGCATCCTTCTTCTGGCTAAGATTCTCGTATCCGGGAAGAGATTGCGCTTCAGCTTCTGAATAACGACGCTCGCGCGCCAGGACGCCTCCCAGGCGAATCTGCGCGATTCCAACCAACTGATGATTCGCCGGCAGGGTTTCGGAATACATCTGCAGCGCTGCACGGAACAAGCGTTCCGCATCTCGATATTGTTGTTGATCGGCCGCTACGCCGCCTTCATTCGATAAGGCGATCCCAATGTAATAGTGTTTGCCGTTGTATACCTTGCTGTAAATATCGGTCTCTTGATGAAAGTCGGCGGCGGCCTCTTTAAAGTTTCCTTGCTTTTCAGCGATCTTTCCCAACTCATTCAGCGTCGACGCGATGCGCGGATGAGGTCCCTTGTAGAGCTGTTCTTGTACGGCGAGCGCATCTCGCAACATGGCAGTTGCTTCCGGCAGCTGGTTCTCAGAAACCAGTGCGCGGGCGGTCAGGGTCATCACCGACGCTGTTTCTGGATGCGCCTTTCCATAAAACGTCTCCATAATGCTAAGTGCTTGCCGGTCGAGTTGCTCAGCTGCTTTGAAATTGGCACGCTCAGTCTCGATGGCGGCCAGGTTGATGTAATCCTCAGCAACATTCGGATGACGATCTCCGTAAAGTTGGCGATCCATGGCCAATGCCCGCTGGTTTAGAGACTCGGATTGATCGTAGTCGCCAAGATAGAAATGCGCGTTGGCCAGAGAGGTGAGACTGGTGGCGAGGTCCGCGGGAACTCCACCGGGCGCAGATTGCAGATTGACCGCTTCGGTAAGGATAGGAATCGCGTCCTTGTAATCTCCGCGATCGACCTTTAGCGCGCCGAGGGCGAAAAGAGCTTTGCCAACTGCCGGATGATTCGGCGACAGATGCCTCCGGCTCATATCCAATCCGTCACGAATCAATTTTTCGGCATCGTCATATTCGGCATTATCGGATTTCACCTGGCCAAGCGCCACGAGGCTTTCCGCGACTTCGGCGCTGTCAGCTCCGAAAAGTACCTTGCGTTTTCCCAATGCAGTGGACTGCAGCTGTTCCGCCTTGTCGAGCTTGCCAAGCTGCTCGTAGATGCCACCCAGGTTATAGAACAGCTCGCTCTGAATTCGAGGATCGGTATCGAGCGCCTGAGCTTCCTGCGCGCCGCGGTCCACTAATGTAATCACCCGCAACTCATCCGACGGGCCAACAGACTCATCCCCGCCCTGGAAAAGATTGATCATGAACTGCTGGACGCGTTCGGTACGCGCGGCCTCGGCGAGCGCAGCATCCCGGGCTTTGGCCAGACGTACGGTGAAGAAGATTACGAGGCCGATAACGACGACAAGCGCCGCGGCCACACCGCTGACCGCACCGCGATTGCGCACCACAAATTTCCCCACGCGGTAATGCCAACTATCAGGACGGGCTTCTAGAGGCTCATGCTTGAGGTAGTGATCGATATCCCGCAGCAGCGCTTCTACCGATCGATACCGACGCTCGGGTTCTTTGTGCAGCGCTGTCAGGCAAAGGACATCTAGATCATTCCAAGCCGACTCGCTTAGAGCCAGTGCATCTCCCGGACCTTTATTCATTCGGCGCACGATGGCCGACGGCCTTCCAGGTTCGTGCCCCACCACGATAGAAGCCGCTTCAGTGGGCGTCAGATTGGAAAGATCGAAAGGAAGTTTTCCGGTTAACAGTTCATAAAGAATCACGCCGAGCGAATACACATCGGCGTGAACTCCAACCTGTTCCCCGCGAATCTGTTCGGGAGCCGCGTAAGCCGGTGTCATCAGACGCAAGACGGTACGAGTTTGGTCCGTCACAGCACCGAGACCTTCCACCTGCTTTGCGATTCCGAAATCAAGCAGGCTAACACCGCCATCCTGTTTGACGAGAATGTTGGACGGTTTGAGATCGCGATGAATCACCGCATGTTGGTGCGCATACTGCACAGCCTCGCAAACCTGGCGGAAAAGTTGCAGCCGGCGCTCGATCGAGCAGTCGTACTTCTCGCAATACGCTGTGAGTGGAGAACCCGCAACGTACTCCATGACGAACCACGGAGTTCCATCGCTTAGCGAATCCGCGTCGTATAGGCGGGCAATTGCAGGATGCGTGAGCGTTGCCAGCATTTTCTGCTCGCTGGCAAAGCGTTCGCGGCGCGCCGGCGACAACCAGGCATCCCGCAAAACCTTGATAGCTACCAGATTCCCCAGGTCGCGGCGTTCGGCCAAGTACACCACGCCCATCCCGCCCTCACCCAACATTGACTTGATGGTGTAAGGACCGAACTCTTTCGGAACGCCGGATAGTTGATGCGAGTCTTGCAGGACCTGCGCCGCCACCGCAGCTACGTTGCCATCCAACATCGATTTACTGCTTGCGTCTTCTTCCAGCATCGCCAGCAGTTCAGCCTTGAGCCCAGAATCTCCGGCACATTCCGACTCGAGAAAAACACTGCGCTGTTGCTCGGGCAGATCCGCTGCCTGATGGAACAGAGTTTGCAGCCGCTGCCAGTGTGGGCTATCCATAAAGATTCGATCAATGTAAACGCGGAGGATCGAGTTTATTTGTCGTGACGCAAAGCCTGTCCCAGCCACGCTTTGGCGGCGCGCCAATCGCGCAGAACAGTCGCTTCCGAAACACCGAGAAGGGCCGCAGTTTCGGTGACATCAAATCCGCCAAAAAAGCGGCTCTCGATCATCAGCGCCTGGCGCGGTTCAATCTCGGCCAACTCGTCGAGCGCGGCGTCCAGAGCCAGCAAGTCTTTTGAGCCCGCAAGTGCTGGTGCAAGAGATTCGTCAAAAGTCACCATGGCGAATTCAGCGCCACGCTTATCCGCATGGCGACGACGCGCAGCCTCGACTAGAAGTTGCCGCATCGCCCGGGCCGCGATTCGCTTGAAGTGGAGGTGGGAGGTGGCAGAGAAACCGGCGGAATCGGCCAGCTTCAGCCACGCTTCATTCACCAGCGCAGTCGGATTCAGCGTTGCGCTGGGATCGCCACGCCTAACGCTTGAAGCCAATCGACGAAGCTCCTCATAAGCGGCGCTAAACATTGCGTCAAAGGCGCGCCGGTCCATCACCTGCAAATCGCTTAAGGATGGCTCCGGTTTGTCCGGTAACGGCGCTATAGACATTTATTTTCGCGCGGCGTGACGGTTTTTCCCTCTCGTTTGCGCAATGCGAGGTAGAGGGAACAGTACAGGAGAGCTCGGGAGAGGTGAATCGTAGCCGATTCCTGCAGCCGCGTGGGTGATGCTAACACCCCGCCAAGCACCCGGACAACCGCTTTGTTTCTTCGATTCCATAAGAGAAGAGGAGAGAGAAGATGTCAAAAAGAGGCAAGGTTTTGCGCGATCCCCATGCCGGTCCTGGGCTCTTGATGGTCGAGGGACGGCAGTATCCATTTTCGCTTGAGGGCGTTTGGAAATCCGAAACTCCGCCCAAGCCCGGCTCCGTAGTCGACGTTGAAATTGACAGCGATGGCGCGGTTCATTCGATCACCGTCGTCCCCGAATCACAACTGGCCAAAGAACAAGCCGAAGCGGCACTGGCGGTCGCTCGCGAAAAAGGCGGCCAAATCTTCGGTCAGGTTGTGGCGAAGACGGGCATGCCGAATTTGATCGCTGGCTTGCTGCTGATTATCGGATGGTTCTTCCTCAGCACAGTTTCCATCGCTGTTCCTTTCCTTGGAAAGCTCGACTATAGCTTCTGGCAAATTCTCGGTTTTCTCGGCTCAAACAACGTTCTACAGTCTATGGATAGCAGCGGCCATCCCAGCGCCGGGTTCTGGGGCTTCCTCGCAATCATCGCTTTGGCTGGTCCTTTCGTTCAGTACTTCTGGAAAGACAAGCGTGCGGTTCTGGGCGGCGTGGCTCCTCTGCTCTTCATGGTGGTCGTGGGGCTCATCATACGCAGCAACCTGCACAGCGCATTCGGCGGCGCCGACGCGGGAAGTATGGGACAACAAATTCAAGATGAAGCCATGAGCGCGGTTTCGCTGGGGATGGGAACTTACCTTTCTGTCCTGGTGAGTCTGTATTTCGCCGGAATCGGCACCAAGCAATTCCTGGCCGCGAAGGAAAGCCCTGCAATCTACGAGAGCCCGCGGAAAGCTGCTTAACCCGGTTTGCAAGTTGTATCGACGCTTCAAGAAAGGTTCTAGCAAGGAGACCCAATGACCCCGCAAGACAGGACGATACGGTTAGTCATCACACTCGTAATAATGGCTTTGATCTCAGGAACCGCCAGCGCACAAAGTGTCTGGGACAAGATCAAAGCACAGGCGGCAAAGTCCAAGGAACAGCAGCAGCAACCACAAGCGGGACAACCACAGCGTTCGGGACAGGTGGCCCAAGGTGGAGTGAATGACTCAGGCTCGTTCACTCCACCTCCGGGAACCAGGATCGACCCAGTGGTCATGGCACCGATGGAGGAGGGCTCGCAATTTGCCGTGAGTCCAATCGGCATCCATGTGGCGACTCTTTCCCATGCCGGCAGCCGACCCGTCATTATTTACGACGGCGTGGCTGGGCCAAAATTTGACCAGCTTTTTATGGAAGGAGGCGGCAGCCATCCTGTCGTCTTCAGTCCAGATGGAAATCACTGGGCCTATTGTGGTGCAAACGGTGCGCAGTGGACGGTGATGCTCGATGGGAAGCCGCTCACGCAAGGCACGGACTCGGTGAATGGTGCGATCTCGTCAGAGAGTTGCCGGCTCGGTTTTACCTCCAACAGCAAGCACCTTTACTTCACGAACGCGCAAAGTTCAGACGCCAGCCATCAGTCCTATCACTTTGTATTTGACGGAAAGGCAAGTCCGCTTGGCGCTGACGGGGACATGCGCAATTACGCATTCAGTCCGGACGGCAATCATGTCGCCTATTTTGTCGCCAACCCGGATCCTCGGGTAACGACTCCGGCAAAGTTGTGGATCGACGGCAAGCCCGCGCCCTACGACTCGGGCTCCCCACAGTGGAGCGCGGATAGCCAGCATCTCTATACGATGCGGAGCGTTCGTGCCGCCGACCCGCGGATGGGGTCGGTTCAGGAATTTCTTTATGACGGCAAAATCATCCTGCGAGCCGATTTTGCGCGCCTCTTTATTCCGCCGACAGGCAATATGGTGGTCTTGGCTGTGAGCCGTCAACATGTGAATCCTCCCATCCAATCTCTGGTCATTGGCGGACAGCAAGTGCCGGGCAGTGAGATAGCGGGCCAGATCAGCGACGTCGTATTCAGCCCCGACGGCAAGCACTATGCCGCACAGTACGCGAATGCCAACGGCCGCCACTTCGTATTCTCCGACGGCAAAAAAGGTCCGGAGTATCCCAGTCTCTTTAACCTTCCCGCAGCAGAAGGAAAGACCTTCGGTTTCGAGACCTACACCAAAGATTCCAGCAAGTTGATTTACGGCAGTTATGACACATTGAACGGTGCACGTTATCTAATCATTGGCGGAGAAGAGTCCGACAAACTGATTTCGTTGACTGACATGGCAATTGCCCCGTCTGGGAATCATGTCTTAACCCAGGGAATGGGTTATTTCACAGTCGATGGAAAGACAATGCCACTGCCCAATGTCGATCCTCGCTCGACTCAAATTACGGACCTAAGTTTTAGCCCAGACGCGCAACACTTCGCCTTCCTGCTGCATGACCGCCCCGGCTATATGGTTTACCTGGATGCGGCCGCGCAAAAAGCATATGGACCCACAAATTTTGGCCCGCTCTCCAACATCAACACTCGCGGGTACGTTTGGAGTCCGGACAGCAAGCATATTGCTTACTTTTGCCGCCCCAACAATCCCGCGGCCAACAACGATATTTATCTTTGCGTGGATGGCAAAGCAACACGCGTGGGACCGCAAAATTACTACGCAAACCTTACGTTTTCCGGTGACAGCAACCATCTCTTCTGGACCCGAAATTTAACCCAAGGGGAGGTCAGAATTTTCATGGATGGCAAACCGGTTTACGATGGCTTCCCAACCTCAACCGCCGGTTTTACCAAGGAAACCTGGCAAATTGGACCAGATGGTAACTTACTGGTGCTTATGCAGGGTGACACGTCGCTGGATCGCGTGAGCATCACTCCCTCGGCCAGCACAAGTATCGACACTATGATGGGCGCGCACTAGCAAGACAAAACTCCAAGGAGATCAACAATGAAAATCAAGACTGTGGGACGGAAAAGCATTTACGGGTTGATGTTCTCAATCGTCGTATTGGCCGGATGCACCAGCGTGAAAGGCACATACACCTGCGATGGAGCTCTGATGGACTCACTTAAATTGGAAGGTAGTGATAAGGCCACTGTCGACATGACCTTCCTGGGACAAAAGTCAGAGACTGTCGGTACTTACAAAGTGGATGGGGACAAAGTCACCATCACATTGGGATCAGGCCAGGCCGCAGTGTTCACCCGCTCGGGAAAGGTACTAGATGGTGGGCAAGTCGCCGGCAAATGCACCCTGCAATAACGGCGCGCCGAATGCGGTAACGACGCTGGGCTGATAGCAAATCGAGGAATTGGCGTCGTCTGATAGTTTCCGGTGTGGAGTATCTATGAGACTACGGTTTTATATTTTCGCTGTCGCTCTTTTCTGCCTGCCAGCCGCAAACTGCTTCGCGGATGCATTCCAGCTCAACGTAACCTACGTCTGCAACGGAGAGCGGCTGGTGGTGGAAAGTTGCAACATCCGTGATCTCTCCGATAACGCCACCTGCATGGTGCAGCATCCGGACCGGCCTTTGCATAACGGGTTTCCCGCCTACACCAATGAAACCCGCGGAACTCTGAACAAACTCACCCCGACCTGCAAGCAGCCATCAACTGACCAGGTTGCGCGTGCGCAGGCTTTCGCGAAGAAACAGCAAGACACCCAAGAAAGTATCAATCAGAAAAACATTGCTGCAATGGATGCGCCGACACCCGCTCCGTACAGCCAACCCCAGAAACAGAAGTCACCCGAGGAGCGCGAGATGGCTCGCTGCATCAGCTCCGGCCGTCTTCCTGCAAGTTGTACCGGCAATACGTTGCTGGGTGCCTTCAGTCAGATGATTACCTCAGTCCTGCCCTCCACTGGCACGAAAGCCCCGTCGGCAGGTCCGGTGATGGCGGGCGTGTTTCAGGGAGCGGGCAACTGGCGCATCGATTTCATCGATGGCGGCGTGATGGTCAATTGCTCTTTTCTTTCACCGGACCAGCACTATTACACGCTGAAATTCGAGAACAACCAGACGATAGTAAGCATCGACACCACTCCGCATCAGCTGAACCTTATCCTTCGACCGGATGGAACCATGGTCGGCCCCGGTCCATTGCAGATCAATGGAGTTGTCGCCGCGGGATATTCCGGGGGAGCGGATCCAACTTCCTACAGTCATGGTTATAAAGACCAGAATGGCTTGGCCATGTCAGATGGACAGGCGGCAACAGGCGGCAGCCCGGTATACGATTCGCTCGGCAATCGTGTTTACGGCGCAAGTGCTGCGAGCACGACGGGGCATACGACTTTCGCGCCCCGAACCGCCACCTGCCCTGCTTTAAATCTCTCGACGAAAGGGGCCAGCGTCGGCTTGCAAACCATGCAAACCGATCTACTCAAGACCATGTTTGGCGGAGACAAGGGGGCGCCGACACCGCCGGGCATTCGCATGCACGGCATCTACGCCGCGAGCACCGGATTCAGTCTCGAGTTCTTTCCCGAGTCTGTAATCCTGGGTTGCGGGCCTGACGCCGCGCGCGCCTATCCTTACGTGGTCGTCGCCTCGGGAAATCGAGCCGTCATCCAAATCAACGCGCCAGATCATCCGCTGACTCTTGCCTTCAGACCCGACGGATCACTCGATCCTGGCGCATCGACCCCATATCAGGTTCACGGACGCGTCGTGACCGGCCAGAATGACAATGACGATTTCACCTTTGCTGCCAACGAGCAAAGCTGCAACCTCGCAGTTCTGACCCCCAGCCAGACCATCCCATCCGGCGGCGGATCCGCCAGTCCTGCAGGTACAACGCTTGCATCTGGTGCGAGCTCGACCTCAGCCACGAATCTCTCCACGACTGCCGCGCCGCTGGGCAATGCCACGCTGTCGATTGTCTCCGCATTGCGCGCCCCGGCTGGCACTGCAAATCCACTTGCTGGACATCCCTTCGTCATTCTGCGCGACAGCTACGTGAACGCGCTTCAGAAAGGTGGAGTGTCCGTCCCCGCTGGAATGTCACCCTATAAATATGTCGGATCGGTTTGCGGCGCGGGCAGGACACCTGACTGCCAGAAAATTCTGAACGCAATCAACACCGACGCGGCTTCCGCCGCCCGTGCCGACATGAACGGTAGCGGCACTCTTCCCGGCGTACCTGCGGGAACTTACTATCTGATGATCTCCACCCGCTATAACAATCAATCCCTGGTCTGGGGCCAGGCTGTCCAGCTAAGACCGGGGACAAACTCCTTCACTCTCGATCAAACTAACGCCACTCCTATCAATTAAAAAAGCTAGCACTCCCATAATTCTCCATCGTGCGCACAACAATTGAGCAAATGGCAATATTTCTATACGGCTTTGTTGCACAAAAAGAGGACCCGCTTATCAGGCGGGTTTGAGGGGTTCAAGAGTAAGGGTAACTATGACCTTAGTCGGCGGCGCCGGACTACTCAATACCGCATTTTCTGTAGACGTCTCGTGCCATTGATTTATGGCGGATATTGGCGCACTTCGATGACCTTCGGCAGGTCTAGACTTAAATTGTACGTTCTCACGCGAGACCCCTACATGGCGTCCAAATATTTTTGGGAGGCGGCCCTCGAGGATGCGGTGCTTGAAGTAGATGATCGGCGGCTGATCTGGCGGATCGAACACGCCAAACTTCTCGTCAACATGAGAATTCAAGAGATGTTGATGAACGGAGGATTGGTCGGAGTTGAGCGCGAGGCTCTGGAGAATGCCCTCCGATCTCTCAATAAACTTCGTGCTGAACGCGTTCCGTCTTACCTTCCCGCGCGTCACGAATCCAACCCGTTCTGATTCAAAATAAATATTTCGACTAAAAGGAATCTTTCGCTGCGAGAGTCGAGGCGCCACTTGATTATCTCGATGCTCGTTATCGCTGTATTTGCTTTTTGTGGATAACTAATCTTGCAAAGTAACATTGCGAAGTCTTTGCAGACCGGAAATGGCATTCATCAGAGCTCGCTTCTCTTCCAGCGATCCATCATGAGATGCCTGCATCTCGCGAATACGGGCATTGACCGCCGATTGCGCTGCTATCATTCGCTCCATCAACCGCGCTGAATTCACTTCAAGGATCGCGGCTTCATATTGCTGTTGCCAGGTATATCGATTTGGCATGTGTGAAAAGCTCAAAGCTTTGCTCCCGCTCATCGCGTCTGAATGACAACGGCGACATTGGATCATCAAGAGGCTGGGGATTTCACCCCATGAAACAAATTTGTCGATGTCGCCACTTCGATTGCGCTGCGATAACCTGCAGTGAGCGTACTAGCTGATGAGAAGTGGATAGTGCGCCAAAATGCGCCATTGGAACTGATATTCGAATCGGCCTAAGGAATTTTGATCATGCATACGGGATCTTCCGTATCGCATCCAACCGACGAATAAGATCGGTCGCCTCACACGATTGGCCTCGCCTTGCCGCCTCTGCGGTCCAACTTCAACTTATTCCCGATTGCTGATAAATTTGAGCGTTCCAGGTAGTCGTTCCCGCAGCAGGAGCCATCATGCCCCGCCCGTCGAAGACGAAATCTGTCGCGCCCAGATCGCCGGGCAAGAAATCTGCAAAAGCGAAAGTGTCTCTTTCCGCAAACGAACCATTGTCGTTCCCGGTCGTTGCCGTTGGAGCCTCGGCCGGCGGCCTCGAAGCTTTCAGCAATCTACTGCGTGCCTTGCCACGGGATCCCGGTCTGGCGTTGATTTTCCTACCCCACCTCGATCCGACCCACGAAAGTGCAATGGTGCCGTTGCTCGGCCGGACTTCCGACCTTCCAGTCGTGCAAGCGGCCGATGCGATGCCGATCGCACCCAATCGCCTGTTTGTGCTTCCTCCAAACAGCGATATGACAATTGTCCGCGGAAAGCTTCGCCTGGCGAAACGCGAAGCCGCGCGTGGACATCATCTTCCAATCGATACGTTCTTCCGCTCGCTGGCAGAAGATCAAGCGAACAATGCCGTCGGAGTGATTCTGTCTGGCACCGCCACCGACGGCACCCAGGGACTGGCTGCCATCAAGCATGAAGGCGGTATCACCTTCGCTCAGGAACCTGAATCGGCCAAGTACGACGGCATGCCCACCAGTGCGATTGCCGCGGGAGTCGCGGATTTCGTGCTTACGCCCGATCGCATCGCCCGGGAATTAATCAAGATTCAAAAACGACCGACCCAAACTGCCGCGAAAGACCCCTTTGAAGGTAAAGACGGAGTACTTCGCGATGTACTCCGCCTTTTAAAAACCCACAGTAAAGTTGATTTCAGTGACTACAAGAGCGCAACGGTCCAGCGGCGGATCTCCCGCCGCATGCATATTAACCAGATCGCCGATCTCGGAGATTACGTCAGGCTTCTACACCGCAATCAACAAGAGATCGAAGCTCTCTATCGCGATGTTCTGATCAACGTCACCAGCTTTTTCCGGAATCCAGAAGTTTTCGACAGCCTCCGCGAGAAGGTTTATCCGCGGCTCCTCGAACAACGCCAGGCGTCAGACCCGATCCGCATCTGGGTTCCGGGATGCTCCACCGGCGAGGAGACTTACTCGCACGCGATTGCATTGATGGAGATGCTTTCCGAGCTGCGGCTGGAAGTCCCGATACAAATTTTCGGCACCGACCTCAGTGAAACCTCCATTCAGCGCGCACGCACTGGAATCTACAAAGAAAGTATCGTTGCCGACGTCTCGCCCGTCCGGCTGCGGCGCTTCTTTCACAAGACGACGGGTGGCTACCAGATCAGCAAGTCCATTCGAGACATGTGCGTCTTCGCCCGGCAGAATGTTTTCAGCGATCCGCCATTCTCCCGCATGGATTTGATTAGTTGCCGCAATGTCCTCATTTACCTGAGTCCGGTTCTACAGAAAAAAGTGGTTCCGATCTTCCACTATGCCCTGAAGCCATCCGGATTTCTTCTGGTGGGGAATAATGAAGGTCTCGTTGGCTCAGGCGCCGACATTTTCGATTTGATTGAGCGCAAATCCAAGATCTATCAGAAGAAGCAGGTACTCTTGCCAGTAACGTTCGGCCTGGCGGTAAGTGCGCACGAATCGCTGAACCGCGTCCGCGAAAGAGCGCCGAACGCCCAGCGTGAGGAGGAAAAGACCCGCCCCCCGGCGGATGTACAGCGGGAAGCGGACCGGCTCTTGTTGACCCGGTATGTGCCTTCGGCGGTCGTGGTCAATGAGGATTTCGACATACTGCAAAGCCGTGGCAGCACCAGCCGCTTCCTGGAGCTGCCGTCTGGCAAAGTGAGTTTAAACCTTCTGAAAATGGCGCGGCCGGGACTTCTACATGAACTGCGAACTTTGCTGGACCAGGCCCGTCAACAATCAGTCCCGGTATCGAAACACGGGGTGCAAATTGAAGATGATCATCCCAGTACGGTAAAGCTGGAAGTCATCCCTTTCCGTACCCCGGCCCGCGACCGCCAGCATTTTCTCGTCCTGTTCGAAGAAGCAGGAGATGGACAAGAAGCTCGGCCGCCTGCGCCCGTCCTCAAACCAGACGTACACGAGTTAGCCGATATCAAAGAAATGCAGATTGGCCAACTCAAGCAGGAACTCGGCGCGACCAAGGAATATCTGCAGTCCATCATCGAAGGGCAGGAAGCAACCAACGAGGAGTTGCAATCCGCCAACGAGGAAATTCAATCCGGCAATGAAGAGCTGCAAAGCACCAACGAAGAATTGCAGACTTCGAAAGAAGAACTGGAATCCGCGAATGAAGAACTGAACACCGTAAACGAAGAAATTCAGCACCGCAATCTACAGCTATCCCGGTTAAGCAACGACCTCATCAATCTGCTGAACAGTGCGACCATCCCCATGCTTTTGCTGGGCGAAGATCTGCGCATTCGTCGCTACACACCCGAGGCAGAGAGGGTTTTAGGCTTTGCTCATGACGATGTGGGGAAGCCGCTGGCGCACCTGCGTTTGCTGGTAGATTTGCCGCATCTCGAGCGCTGGATGCTTGACGTGATGCGGGATGTCACGCCGAAAAGCGAAAAGATTCGCATGCGCGATGGTAAATGGTACAAACTTCGCATTACCCCCTACCGCACGCTGGAGAA
>Ga0206971_10059_pt1 | contig 38261 bp, 35 predicted proteins | sample Alteio_BWOrgHeat_85_FD_152917 | JGI IMG/M metagenome (GOLD analysis project Ga0206971, IMG submission 152917) | Enriched cells from forest soil in Barre Woods Harvard Forest LTER site, Petersham, Massachusetts, United States -... | ecosystem: Environmental > Terrestrial > Soil > Temperate forest >...
TGGAAAGGGCGAAGATTATGAAGCGTACATAACCCCGCCGCTAAGCGTGCAAATTCCCGGCCTTACAAGTTATGATGTGGTGGCCGCCATCTTAAAAACTGATCATTTCGGCCTGTCGGGTTTTGCGGGTATCCCGATACACGGACTTATCGGATACGAGTTTTTCAACAATCTTGCCGTTAAAGTCGATTTTTCCGACAGCACCTTAACGGTGTCGAAACCCAAATACACGAAAATGTTTGGCAAAGGCAACAAGATTCCCATCATAGTTGAAAACAGGAAGCCTTACATACAAGCAAAAGTGACCTTCCCGAACGGAACCAAAACGGAAGATAAATTAGTGCTCGATCTTGGGGCAGGCCACCCCCTTTCGCTTGAAAACATGATTGAAAAACACGGTATGCCCGATAAATTCATTGCCGCCAATCTTGGGGTGGGGCTAACCGGCCCTGTAGAAGGGTTCATCAGCCGCGTGAATGAAGTAGACATTGGGAGGTTTAAACTAAAAAACGTACTGGCTTCTTTCCCGGTGTATAACCCCGAAAGTAATGCCGGGGCCGAGCACCGCGATGGAAACCTCGGCATTGGCATATTGAAGCGGTTTACGCTGCTGATAGATTACCCTGACAGCGCCATTTACCTGAAACCCGCCGTCAATTTTGATGACCCTTTTGAGCATGATATGAGCGGGTTGGAATATTATGCAACCGGGGATGATTTTCAGCATGTGATCATCAACCGTGTTGAACCCGGTTCGCCCGCGGATGCAATTGGCCTGGAACCAGGCGACGAGATCATGACCATAAATTTTAAGCCGGTAAATAAGATGACGCTCGAACAAATTGACGGCATTTTCAAATCGCAGCCCGATCGGAATTTACTGTTGGTTATCTTTCACGATAAAGTATACGATAACGTGATACTTACGCTGAAGCGAAGGATATAAGCTTCCGATGCGCGGGCAAACGAATATCAAAAGGCTTTTATCCTGTATGAATCGGGTATTTACCAAAGGACGTGGGAGAGACGCTGAAAGTGGTTTACTTTACTCCATTAGCAATGGCAAGTAAAAACCCAAAGCTAATCCCATCGGCGCTGCATTACGTCGTTGTTAAGCTCAAGGTGTCACACGCGCAGCGGTGTTCGCGCATGAACCTGAAATATTTTTTGGCTCGCATGAATACTCACGCATTTTACCTTTTTAATTACAATACCTCGTTGTTTTTACGTGATAAGCTATAAAACAAATTTTCAAATAAAATGGCTTTATGCCCAGTGCCGAGAGTGTTGACTTAGAAGAGTAGAAGGGAAATGGAGATCAAACAAATAAATTCCGGAACGCTATGCCGCTGCGTTCTTTAGACCGGATAAAAAATGTGATGGCCCAATTGAACAACAGCGAAACGCAAACGATCATAACGATGAGCGCGGAACTTCCATAGGCGGTAAACATCAATACCATCAAAATAGAAGCGATATTGATGCCCGCCAAAATTAGGGTGGTTTGTAAGTGGTTTAAACCCAGGCGCAGCATCCGGTGATGAATGTGATTGCGGTCGGCAACAAAAGGCGAGGTGCCGTTGGCTATGCGGACAATAAAAATTCTTGCGGTGTCAAATATCGGCCCGATCAGGATAGCAAACGTTAAAGCCGGAACCGAATAAATTGGGGGAATGTTATGGTTGGGCAGTTTATTCACTTCCAGGAATTTTATCGCCATAACTGCCGATATCAAACCGATCAGCAACGAGCCGGTATCGCCCATAAATATTTTTGCAGGCGTTAAATTATATTTCATGAAACCGATAATAGCGCCCGTCATCGCCAACGAAACAGCGGCGAGTTCGTACTGGCGGCCATATATAAACAAAGCTGCAAATGCCCCGTTGGTAACGATGCCGGTTGCAGCAGCCAACCCATCGATGCCATCGATCAGGTTAAAGGCGTTCACGATCATTAAAATGAATAATATCGATATGCAAACGCTTAAAAAGTACGAAAGATCGTAAATGCCAAATACGCCGTACATGCTGGTAAGCCTTACATTACCCAAAACAACCAGTATGATGCAAACAACTAACTGGATGATAAATTTCGTGCTTGAATTAACGCCCGATAGGTCGTCCTTCAACCCCATGGCGAAGAGGATAATGCAGGCTGTAAGTAAATAATTATTGGGTAGCGACTTATCGGCCATGCAGAATAATAAGGCGGTAATAGTAAAGCCAACAAAAATCGCTACTCCGCCCAGGCGCGGGATACCATGGTCATGTGTTTTTCTGAAATGCCCCAGGTCGTCATAAAGGTGACGGAAACGGGCCACGTGCAAAATGGAGGGAATAGCAAATGAGGTAATGAGTATGGAAACAGCAACTATGAAAATATAATATAGAATAGTATGAGCGTGTAAAAAATCCATCATTTCGCTTAATCAATTTGGGGTTAAACACTTATCAATAATTCAACAATCAATCGTAAAATAACTAAGAGTTGTCAACTAAACCGTAAAAATTTTATAAACATTTTAACATTATGCCTGGTAGCTATAAATATTGACCGACTTTACGTATACGCTTTATCAGAGCCGTAATAAAAGAAGACCGAATTCCATTGTGGCGCATCGCCTTAAAATCATCAACGAGTCCTTGTACGCGGCTGCCCAGGTTTTTGTTGCTTGCGCCACCCGTTTTCATCTTAACAAGTACCTTTTTAAGGTAAAATGAGTTTAAAAGATGCTTATACATAAACCTTAGCATTAGTTCGTAGTCCGCAGACGTACCATAACTAAGGCTGTAAAACCCATACTCGCGGAATAAATCCCGCCGGCAATAAAATGTTGGATGCGGGGGCATCCAGCCCCAGTTTAATTTTCCCTGCGTGTATCTTCCCGACCGCCATTTGCGGAAAATATTCCCCGCCTGGTTGACGAAATCAAGGTCACCATAAAGAATCTGGATATTTTCGTCCTCGAAAACTCCTGCAATGTCCGCTAAAATGGAATTGTCTGCAAAATAATCATCAGCGTTGAGCATCCCCACGATATCTCCTGTTGCAAAATTGATGCCTTTATTCATGGCATCGTATATCCCGCGGTCCGGCTCGGACACGAAGCGGTGGATATAATTATCATACCGATGTATAACCTGGACTGTTGCATCGGTTGAAGCCCCGTCAATTATTATATATTCGAGATTTTTATAATTTTGGCCGATAACTGATTGGATGCAACGCTCAACCGTGGCCGCTGCGTTAAAGGTGACGGTAATTAATGAAATTTTTATGGCGCCCACGTGGAAAAACGCAATATAAGCGGTAAAAATATATAAATTTGAAATTGTTACCTATATTAAAAAAAATTGAGCAGCTTAGGTGTGTTTATGTATAGAAAAGTTTATTTGCTTTGGATCATGCTGCCGGTGTTTATTTGCAGCTCGTGTTCCAATAAACAGTACCAGGTGCTTTTTGAAAAACAAAATTCTCTGAACACGGATACCACTCATCAAAAGCCGGCTATTACGCTTGACAAATACCTTATTCAGGCGCAGGATGTTTTGCAGATAAGGAACCTGCAGGATATCGACATCCTGGCTAATTCCTCCTCGGGCACCGGCTCTTCGGGAAACGAAGCTCAAAGCCAAACCTTCCAGGTTGAAGAGGATGGGTCGGTGAAGCTACCGGCGATAGGAAATGTAAAAGTTGCAGGTTTACGGCGTATTGAAGCGCAGAAATTGATTGAGGATACCTATTCAAAGGAAATTTTAAAAAACCCTATAATCGAATTAAAGATCATAAATCTTAAAGTCACAATGCTCGGGGAGGTCAAAGCACAAGGCAACTACTCCTTAACCAAAGATAAAACATCGCTTATTGAGCTGATAGGCCAGGCAGGCGGGCTGACCGACAAGGCAGATGAAAAGCACATAAAAATAATCCGGGGGACTGAGCAAAATCCAAAAACAATTCAGATCAACCTCAACGATGTGCAATCCATTAATTCACCGGAAGCAGTGCTTCAAAGCGGCGATATTATCTATGTCGCGCAAAACAGCAGGGCGGCGCGTAATGACAATCTTCAAAATTTCTCGACGATTTTTCAGCCAGCCCTTATTTTGTTCAACACTGCATTGATTATTTTTACGCTTGTAAAAAAGTAGATGAAAGAAGGGGATAAGATACAACCAAAGCTACCTAACCAGGAGATAGACTATTTCAAAATCGGGAAAATATTGCTTAGCAGGTGGTATTGGATAATCGGTGCATTGCTTATTTGCTTGCTGGCTTCAAATCTTTACTTGTGGTACACGCCAAAAACCTATGCTACGGGCGCCACTATGAAGTTTGAGGAAAAAAAATCCGAACTGCAGGATGTGGGAGGGTTATCAACTGTTTCTGACCGAACTGCCAGTTCCCGCATTCAAACCGAAATCATGGTGCTGCAAAGCAGCCCATTGCTATTGAACGCGATAAAACAACTGGATTACAGGATCAGTTATTTTGCCATCGGACGGGTACTGAACCGAACTACTGAATTATACCCCAATAAACCTATCGATGTTCAATTGGTTAAATTCGATAGTTTGAATTTCTTTCACGACATCGTTACCTTCAAACCGGTCAATGCAAGTACCTTTAGCGTTTCCTATAAAATGGCAGGTAAAGACGTTAAATATACTTACACTTACAACACTCCCTTTACCATTGGCCCAACAGCCTTTTCCATAAAATACCCCGGTTACCTGCCCAACACGGCTGCGTACATGTTTAAACTTAATAACCCGGAGGATTTCCTGGGAAGAGCTCACGGGGGGTTTCATGCAAGCGAAGCTATCAAAAATTCTAACATACTGTCCTTACAACAGGTGGATTCAAATCCCCAGTTTGCCGCAGATATTTTAAATGCGATCATGCGGGAATACCTGGATTATGACCGAAGGCAACGCAACCTCTCGACGACTAAAATGATCCAGTTTATCGACACTCAATTGGATTTTCTTTCAAAACAAGTTAAAGGGTCGGCCAACTCGATTAAAGAGTTTAAGCAGAGCAAAAATATTATGGACGTTAGCACGGCGGCCGATAAAGCGCTGTCGAGCGTCAAAGATATTGATGCCCAGCGATCTTTGCTAAAAATTCAATTAATCGCGTTGGATCATCTTAAAGACCAGGTGATAAAAGATAAAGATGATATAAACGGGGGTCTAAGTTTGGGGGGACTTGTGGACGCGCAGTTGAATCAGCAAATCGTTCAATTAAATGACCTGTTGGTTCAACGAAACACTTTGTTAAAAAAATTCAATGTTGATTCGCAGCCCATTAAAGACATTGATGCCCAAATGCTGCTTACCAAAAACAATATTCTTAACGGCATCAACACCTCACGGAATTTAGTCGAAAACCAAATACGATACCTGGACGAACAACTTTTGCCGGTAAACAAGCAGATTGCGCAATTACCGGCTACGGAGCGGGATTTTATTAGCTTAAAACGCGATTTTGATATCGATGACAAAGTGTACTCGTATTTATCCGAAAAAAAGCTGGATGCCCAAATAAACAGCGCAGGTGTGCTTCCGGGTGCAACCATAATTGACATGGCGCAACCAAATTTTGGCCCGATAGCGCCCGATGTAAACAGTGTTCATCGTTCCGCCTGGATATTTGGATTGGTAATTGGCCTCGGCACAATCATTCTTATCAGGGTACTTAATCCATACATTTACGATAAAGAAACGATTGAAAGTCTTACAACCATCCCCATAATAGGCGTTATCAGAAAGTATCCTGAAGAAATCGATGAGTTCAGTTCTCAAATACTTGCTATTGCCAGGCCAAAATCAATTTTTGCTGAATCGGTACGCTCCGTAAGAACAAATTTGAGTTTCCTGGCAACGGAAAAAGCAAGTAAGATCATTTGTGTCACTTCCGAAGTTGCTGGCGAAGGAAAGTCATTTGTTGCAGTAAACCTGTCCAGTACGCTTTCATTAATCGATAAAAAAGTAATTTTGATAGCCGCCGACCTCCGGCGCTCCAAAATGCACAAAACCTTCAATGTGCCTAACGATATTGGATTGAGCAATTACCTGGCCAATCAATGTTCTGCAGAGGACATTATTATGCACTCCGCCCACGGAGGCCTGGATTTCATTATTTCGGGCCCTGTTCCTCCAAATCCATCTGAATTGCTGCACTCTGACCGGATGGTGCAGCTTGTAGCCTACCTGAGGGAAAAATATGAGGTGATAATGATCGACACCGCGCCGATCGGCCTGGTATCTGATGCGATTCCCGTGATAAGAATGAGCGACATCAACCTTTTTGTGATCCGGTCGGGCAAATCAAAATTCTACGCTGCAACGGTTCCCCAGCGGATAGCGCACGAGTATCACCTGGATAATACGGTTATCGTACTAAATGCGTACAAAGAAGATTTGCTGCATTCCAGGTATTATACAACCAAATTTACCGGTGAAAATTATGGGTCGAGGTATTATTATTACTCTGATTACAGCGGGTATGAAAGTTCGGGTTATTATATAGATGAAAAAACAAAAAAATGGTGGGATATAAGAGGTTGGTTTAACCGGTGAGAGAAACGGAATTTATGGTGCTAAAAGCAGGCCCCGATTCAGCTAAATGGTACCCGGTATACACACACCCGCGGGCTGAAAAGAAAGCCTGCGAGGCGCTGATCAACAAAGGGGTGGAAGTTTATTTGCCATTGCAGCGCCGGCAAAAGCAATGGAGTGACAGGAAAAAGTGGGTTAATGAACCATTTATAAGGTCGTATATTTTTGTACGGATCAGGGAACACGAACAAACAGAGGTATTAATGACGAAAGGAGTAGCGCGCTTTATATACTTCTCAGGTAAAATTGCTTCAATGCCCGACAGGCAGATCGAAGAGCTTAAATTACTTATAGCCAGCCCTTATGAACTGGAGGTTACCGAGACGGGCCTGCAACCAGGAGAAAGTATCATTATCAAAGCCGGCCCGCTAAAAGGGCTTAAGGGTGAGATAATATCCTATCGATCCCAAAAACAGCTTGCATTACGATTGGATAGTTTAGGTTATTCTATAATCGTGCATATGGCCGCTTCATTGATCGGCAGGTTTTAGCCGCTTATTTTAAAGTTTTATAAGTACCAAACGGCATTTTAATTATATATTAATGCCAATATAAGTTAATTACTATTAATTGAATAAACAACTGATTAATAATAGGTTGCATATTAATATATGTGACTTACGCGGCGAAGCTGTGAAGTTTTTATACATATGTGCAGAATAGCCGGGATAATCTCAAATGGCCTGGCGCCCGAAGCGGCACGGGGAAGGCTTGTTTTGATGTGCGATGCGCTGAAACACGGGGGGCCCGATGATGAGGGCTTTTTTTCCGATGAATCAGTGGGCTTGTTTTTTGGTAATCGCCGCCTTTCCATTATCGATCTGAGCAAAAACGGCCACCAGCCGATGGCAGACGTTCTGCAAAGAGTTTGGATCACCTTTAATGGCGAGATTTATAATTATCGTGAATTGCGGCAAGAACTTTTAGCCCTCGGTGTTAATTTCCATTCCAATACGGATACGGAAGTTATTATTAACGCTTACTTAAAATGGGGGGTCAAGGCTTTTTCTAAGCTTCGCGGTATGTTTGCGTTCGCTCTTTACGATAAGGTACGGGCAACAACATTTTTAGTGCGCGATTCCACGGGTATAAAGCCGCTTTACTACTACGCTGAAAAAGGATCGTTGAGTTTTGCGTCCGAGGTTAGGGCCTTTAGAATGGCCGGCATAACGGATGAAAGCGATCCAAACTGGCCTATCAGGTTTTTGGCCTTTGGTCATTTACCTGAGCCGTATACCACGTTAAAAAACGTGCGAAGCCTTGCGAAGGGTCACTATTTAATTTGGGAGCACAATACCGAAAAATTCGGTATTGCCCGTTTTTATAAAGCCCCGGAGAAAAAATACATAACCGACATCCGGCAGGCGCACGAATTTATCCGGGATGGGTTGCTGGCAGCAGTAAAAAGACAACTCATATCCGATGCACCGATAGGCGTATTTTTGAGCGGGGGCATCGATTCTAGTCTCGTATCCCTGTTAGCCAACGGTCAAAAGAAACAGAAGCTCAAAACGGTTTCCATTTTTTTCAACGAAAAAGATTATGACGAACGGGCATTTCAAAGCGCTGTATTAAAAAAGATCAGCGGCGAGAAACATGCACACCTGGTGCAGCTGCAGGATTTTGAAGAGTCGTTCCCACGCATAATAAGCGACATGGATATGCCCACGACTGACGGCATAAACACCTGGTTTATTAGCAAGTACGCGCACGAGGATGGCCTAAAAGCAGTTTTGAGCGGTGTGGGCGCCGACGAACTTTTCGGCGGCTATCCTTCATTTAACAGGATCAAATACATCGAATACCTGCGAAGGTCGCCCTCGCCGTTATTCTTTGCTGCGAATTATTTTAAGACCGACCGCTACCGGAAAATATCGTTCCTGGCACATAACCACTACCTGGCCGATTACCTGCTGTTGAGGGGCCTTTTTGTGCCCGGCGATATCGCAAAAATTTTAGACACAGATACAAGCGAGGTTGGCCAGGTACTGTTTGACGAAAAAGCCGTTGCCGGTTTGGGCGCGTATAACGAGGAGCAGGCAGCGTGGTTTGAAACCAACCTGTATATGCAAAATCAACTGCTGCGGGATACCGATGTTATGAGTATGAGCCACGGCCTTGAAGTGCGGGTGCCGTTTTTAGATGAAGACTTTCAGCAGTTGGCGGCCAATATTTCTCCTGAAATAAGATTCAACAAAAATCAGCCAAAAAAAATACTGATCGACAGCTTCAGCAAAATACTGCCCGAAGCGGTGTGGAACAGGCCTAAAATGGGCTTCACTTTTCCGTTCCAGGAATGGATGAGCCATCATTCGGAAATAAGCAATGAACATTTATATAAAGGGAAGTTCGCGCAGAATTCAGTCATGAAATTTAAAGCAGGTCAAATGCACTGGTCGAAGGTGTTTGCGCTTTACCAGGTACAATTGCATGTCTAAAAAGATCATATTATTTACCTTGCAAACATTCAGCACAACCGGGGGCATTCAAAAAATGACGCGTACGCTGGCGCATTCATTAAGCCAATTGGCCGGGCGTAATAAGTGGAGTTTTAACTTATGGTCGCTTTATGACAAGGATACCGACCTGATGCCGCAATATCTCCCTGCGGAAAACTTCAGAGGCTTTGGGCAAAACCGGCGTAATTTCATCTCCCAGGCAGTTTTCAATTCAAAAAAACCGGATATAATAATTCTCAGCCATATTAACCTCGCGGTTATCGGCCTTTTAATAAAAGCTATTCATCCTAAATGCAAAATCTGGCTTATCGGTCATGGTATTGAAGTTTGGCGTCCATTATCCGAGCCTAAAAAGAAACTGCTGAAGTATTGCGACAAGGTAATTTGTGTGAGTCAATTTACCAGGCAGCAAATGATCAGCCTGCACCAGGTCGACCCGGCAAAATGTACGGTTTTAAACAATGCCGTCGACCCCTTTATGACCCTGCCGCTTGCTTTTACAAAGCCCGAATACCTGTTGAAACGCTATTGGCTGACAAACGAAGACCAGATAATATTTACCCTGACCCGCCTGGCCTCAACGGAACAATATAAAGGCCACGACCAGGTAATAAAGGCAGTTAGCAATTTAAAAGAGAAATTTCCTAATATACGGTATATGCTCGCGGGGCAATATGATCATGCCGAGGAAATCAGGATACAAAAGCTGATATCGGAATATAAAGTGGAAAGAGAAGTGATATTGCCGGGATTTATTAATGAGCGTGAGTTATCGGACTACTTCCTGCTGGCCGATCTGTTTGTGCTGCCCAGTAAGAAAGAAGGGTTCGGGATAGTATTTATAGAGGCGCTGGCCTGCGGGCTGCCGGTTATATGCGGAAATGTTGATGGCAGCGTGGATGCTATACGCGATGGCGAACTCGGCACGGCGATAAACCCGGACGGCCTGGCTGAATTGGAAAGTGCGCTGTCAGACTATTTAAGTACCCCTTTGCCTGAAAGTAAAAAGCAAGATCTTCAAAAGCAATGCCTGCTCCACTTTAACGAGACGGATTACATGAATACCATTGAGAAATTGATTAACGATAATTGATGAAGGAAGGTATCCACGTAGAGTTCAGGGGCAAATATGGTTCCGGGATAAAACGAATTCAGGAAGGTTTTATGGATTACGGATTAAAAGCGCCGCTTTTTGAAAATATGCAGCATGGCTTTAGGGTCACCATCTATTCAGATTCCGAGAAAATGTCGGAGAAAATCCTTGCAAAAACAGCACAAAGTCCATCAACCCTTGGAGTAAATGAGGGATTAAAAGAAAGTGGCGGTGTAAGTGGCGGTGTAAGTGGCGGTGTAAGTGGCGGTGTAAGTGGCGGTGTAAACAAGGGCCAGGATGAATTGTTAAGTTTAATCAATACTCATCCTGGCAGCCGGATGCGGTTTTTGCAATCAGAAATGAACGTTCCGAAAAGAACCATCGAACGCTGGTTGCAAAAACTTAGGCTGGAAAACAGAATCGAGTACAAAGGGGCATCCAAAACGGGCGGCTATTTTATAATTAACCAACAGAGTTAAGGTGTAAACCCATATTAAGGGATTAAATGAGGGATTAAATGAGGGATTAAATGAGGGATTAAAATCTTTAATAGAAGTAACCATTGGAAATCCAAGTATCCAGGCCAAAGAGTTGCCTGCCTTATTAGAAAACAGGCCTTTAAAAACAAATGAACGCCAAATAAAAAAATTAGTAATGCAAGGACTTATACAGCGAAGGAGAAGCCGAAAAACAGGCGGATATTTTATAACGGAAAGAACAAAATAAATGTTAAATGAATAACCTGGCTGAAGAAGTTTGGGACACCGAAATAACGCCGCGCAATAACCTGTTAAACCTTAAACTAAAGGACGTTTGGCATTATCGCGATCTGTTGTTACTGCTTGTGCGACGTGACTTTGTTTCTTTTTATAAACAAACTATACTTGGTCCGATTTGGTTTTTTGTACAGCCAATTATAACAATCGTAATCTATACGGTTGTGTTTGGTAACCTTGCCGGTATACCTGTCGACGGGCTGCCAAAGCCGCTTTTTTACCTCGCCGGCACCATCGTATGGAGCTACTTTGCCGATTGTTTAACAAAAACTTCTTCGGTTTTTAGGGATAACGCGGGGGTTATGGGGAAAGTGTATTTCCCGAGGCTAATCATGCCTTTAAGTATAGTAGCTTCTAATATTATAAAATTCGGCATTCAGTTTTTGTTGTTCCTGGTACTGATGGCCTATTTTAGTTTCACAGGGGCAGATATCCATATCAATGTTTACGTATTGCTTTTCCCCTTTTTGATCATGTTGATCGCAGCGCTTGGCTTGGGCCTGGGCATGTTAATATCTGCTGTTACAACCAAATACCGGGACGTTGCATTCATCGTTACTTTTGGGGTGCCTTTACTGATGTATACAACTACCGTTATCTACCCCTTATCGACTGCCGTGGCTAAATATCCAAAATATAGCTGGATGATCAAGTTTAACCCGGTGACGGCGATAATCGAAACTTTCCGCTATGGATTTTTGGGGAAAGGCAGCTTTAGCTGGGGACTGCTGGCAATAAGTACCTCAATAATTGCCTGTATTCTCCTTATTGGGCTCATTGTGTTTAATAAAGTAGAAAAGGATTTTGTGGATACCGTTTAAATGACAAAAGTTATAAAAGTTGAACATCTTTCGAAGGCCTACCAACTGGGAGATTTTGGCACCGGGACGATCTCGAGGGATTTTGAACGGTTTTGGGCCAGGGTACGCGGCAAGGAAGACCCTTTTTTAAAAATCGGCGAGGTGAATGACCGCACCGTAAAAGGGGGAAGCGATGTGGTATGGAGTTTAAACGACCTTAATTTTGATATTGAACAGGGAGATGCAGTAGGGATAATAGGAAGGAATGGCGCCGGTAAAAGCACGCTTTTAAAAGTACTGAGCCGGGTTACTTCGCCGACTTCCGGCTCGGTTAAAATAAAAGGACGGATTGCAAGCTTGCTCGAGGTAGGCACCGGGTTTCACCCCGAACTGACCGGAAGAGAAAATATATATTTAAACGGCGCCATTTTAGGAATGCGCAAAGCCGAGATCAAAAGAAAATTTGACGAGATCGTTGATTTTTCAGGGGTTGAACGGTATATAGATACGCCGGTTAAACGGTATTCATCCGGCATGTATGTAAGGCTGGCTTTCGCAGTAGCGGCTCACCTCGAATCGGAGATACTAATTGTTGACGAAGTGCTGGCCGTGGGCGATGCCGAATTTCAGAAAAAATGCCTCGGAAAAATGGGGGATGTGAGCAAAGGCGAAGGCCGCACAATTTTGTTTGTAAGCCATAACATGGTTAGCATTCAAAAACTCTGCTCCAGCTGTATTATTTTAAATAATGGAAGCATTTTTTCAAAGGGAGACATTAACAAAAGCATCGAAAAATATATCAACATTCAAAAACCCGAATTTCAGGCCAGGACTGTTTTGGACGAAAACTACTCCCTTGCTCAAATTGAAATAGAGCCACCTTTTATCAGGAGCCTTGATGCTTTCGATCTGTCTTTCACACTAAAAAGCCATGAAGACAGGAACATCTCAAGCATCGTTTTACTGATATTTAATAATTCAGATGAACGAATGGCTATTCTCGACTTAAGGAAACATCTCGGTACCAGTGTAAAAATTAACGCGGGCTGCAGCGTGAAGATCGAAATTAATGTCGCGGTCTGTCCGTTAATAGAAGGTGAATATTTATTGGGAATATATATTAAAGATGATATGGCGGAGAAAGAATTCTCAGACATTCTTAAATTTGCTGTCGAACCTCAAATTGGTTTCCAGGATGAATATCATTTGGAATATGATGCATCTGTCAGGGGTAAAGTAAATCTTAATTTTTCAGCTTCGAAGAATGATATCTTTTACTAAAGGGCTTATCAAAAAATACATAAGGGACCCGAAACGCAATGAAAAAGGCGTTTTCAGGTACTATGGCCAGCCGGTGTATTTCCCAAAAGATAGCATCATATTTAAAAGAACGATGGCCGAGGGTGGCGTTTATGAACGGGATAACCTGCAAATCATTCAGTCGTTTTTAAAACCGCAAGCGACGCTTTTAGACATCGGGGCGAATATTGGAATGATGGCGATCCCGATGCTTTGGGCCGAGCCGACTTTAAATGTCATTTCGGTAGAAGCATCGCCGAATTCATTAATCTACCTGCAGAAAACCCACGATGAAAGCCCGTATAAAGATCGCTGGAAAATTATCGACAAAGCAGTGGCAGATGTGCCCGGAACAGTCGATTTTTATTTATCACAAAGTGCCAACGGCGCTTTGGATGGATTGCGGAATACAGAAAGAGCAGAGATCGTAAATACCGTTAAGATTGAATGCACCACTATCGATATTATTTGGCATGCAAATAACGACCCTGAAGTCGAATTTATAAAGATCGATATTGAAGGTGCTGATCTTTTAGCATTAAAAGGCGGGTTGGAATGCATAAATAAATGCCGGCCCGTAATACTGATGGAATGGAACCAAACCAATATCAGGGCATTCAAACTGGATAACGATGATTTGATGAAATTTGTTGACGGAATTGGGTATGAAATATACTACCTCCCCGAAATGCAAAGGGTCACCAGCCAGGTAGAACTTATCTTGCTGAACAACAAAAAATTTGTCGAAAATTATTTACTTATACCAGCGGAGAAGAAGGATTTTAGTAAGCCTGCTCAATCTCTTGCTTAAAAAATAAAGCCAGATTAAAAAGCTCGTCAATTCATTGTTAAAAATATTCGGGGTTCGGCTGATAAGAATACCCCCGCCCATCGTGAATGCCCCCTGGATAAACGATCAAATGTTTAATGGTCTTGCAAGGCTAAAACAGTTGGAAATACCGATAACCACCATAGTTGATATTGGAGCCGCCGCCGGCAGCTGGACCCTGCTTGCAACGAGGCTTTGGCCGGAATGTTCGTATATGTTATTTGAACCGTTGGAAGAGCGAGCCGACGAACTTAAAACACTTGCAGCGAGTAATCCCAATATTTTTATCGTTCCGTACGCGGCAGGAAAAACAATTAGCGAAACTAGGTTCCATGTTACTGACGACCTGGATGGGAGCGGTATCGCGCCTAAAACCGGCGGCACATCAGAAAGTGTAAGAGTCGTTAAACAAACTTCGGTTGACATCGAAATAAAAAAAAATCAACTCACGGGCCCCTACCTGGTAAAATTAGATACCCACGGATACGAGATACCGATAATTGAAGGTTGCGAAGAAATTCTTGACCAGGTATCCGCGTTTATAATTGAATGCTATGGCTTCCAGGTGGCCGAAAACTCATTACTCTTTTGGGAAATGTGCAGGTACATGGATAATTTAGGTTTCCGACTATTTGATATAGTTGATATAATGAACCGCCCGAAAGACGGCGCCTTTTGGCAATGCGACGCATTCTTCATCAGGAAAGAGAATGCATTATTTAACAACAACAGCTATAATTAACTCCTAAACGGAAATCATGAGCGGCAGCCTGCCAAGAATTTCAATCGTAACACCTTCCTACAATGATTGCCAGTGCCTGGAGCGCACGATAATTTCGGTGCTTTCCCAGGGCTATCCCGACCTCGAATATATTATAATTGACGGGGGCAGCACGGATGGATCGGTTGATATCATAAAAAAATATGCCGATAAATTAACCTATTGGAGTAGCGAACCCGATAAAGGGATGAATTACGCATTGCAGAAAGGCTTTGATAAAAGTACCGGCGAGGTGATGGGCTGGATCAATTCGGATGACATTTTGCATACCGGGTCGTTGTTTACAATTGGCCAGGTGTTCGGAGACTTTGATGAGATCAAATGGCTGCAGGGGGCGCCAAATGTTATTGATGAGAATGACCGGGTAGTTTTCACTCCACCGGATTACGGGGTGGACAAACTTTTTTTTTACGAGAAGAAACACGCAATTGAACGGATATATTTACAACAGGAATCAACTTACTGGCGCCGTTCACTTTGGGAAAAAGCAGGCAGCCGCATGTGTACCGATTATAAGTATGCAGGCGATTTCGAACTATGGATCAGATTTTTTCAATTTGAAAAACTTTATAACTTAAACGCTTTTATCGGCGCATTCAGGGTAAGCCGGCAAGGGCAGGCTTCGGTCGAAAATTATGCTGTTTATGTGGAGGAAAGCTTTGACATTTTGAACCGTTACCCATTAACCAAAAACGAACAGCAGCAAATCAGGGTAACCCATTTCTTTGGCCGAATCGAAAATCGTTTGTTAAGATTAAAACGGTGGGTATTTAAGAAATTGAAATTAAATAACAGCTATACCGAAAATCAGAAAATTCACTTCGATCACAAAACACAAAAATTCAATCTAAATAAATAACATACGGCTCCGTTACTATCCATCATCATCCCAACTTTTAACTCGGAAAAAACGCTTGCGCTTTGTTTGGATAGCATTGTAAGCCAGACGTATACTGATACGGAGATCGTTATCATTGACGGGTTATCAACTGACGGAACGATGGATATTGCCGCCCGTTATTCAGGTTTATACGGCAATGTTAATATCATCTCCGAGCCGGACAAAGGCATTTACGATGCCATGAACAAGGGCATCAAACGGGCGAAAGGCGAATGGCTATATTTTATAGGTAGTGACGATACGTTTTATACCAATGATGCCGTTGGGTCCGCTTTATCAGGCGACCTTTCAAACGATGACGTGATCTACGGCGATGTATTCAGTAACCTGCTCGGCGGGATTTATGATGGCGAATTCACGCTTAATAAACTTTTTGATAAGAACATTTGCCACCAGGCCATATTTTTCAGGAAAAGCATTTTCAAGCGCACGGGGCTGTTCGACATTAGGTTTAAAGCACATGCCGACTGGCTGCACAATTTAAGATGGTTTGCTGACCACCGCATCCGTAAACGGTATGTTAACAAGATGATTGCCAATTTTAGCGAAGGCGGCATAAGTTCCGTTTATAAAGACCTGTTTTTTGAACATGTGATGAATTGGGAACGGACCAAACATTATAAAAAAGAAACAAGCCGCATCAATAGGTTGAGGATGGCAAAGGCGATATTAAAAGAGGCCTGGATAAATAACTACACCGGGCAGTTTTTTAAGATCATTGCCGGTATCCCTGCATTTATCTTTTAGATGATCAAAAATAGTTTGGCTATTGTTATACCGGCATACAAGATCAAATACTTTGACAGCGCATTAGCCTCGATAGCAAGCCAGACGAACAGGAACTTTAAAGTTTATGTAGGTGATGATTGCAGCAGCGAGGATGTTAAATCCAATGCCGATAAATATGCGCACAAGCTAAACATTCAATATACGCGCTTTGAGAAAAATCTTGGCAAAAGCGACCTGGTGGCTCAGTGGAACCGGAGCGTCCGACTTGCATCTGAAGAATGGATATGGTTGTTTTCCGATGATGACTTAATGTCACCGGGATGCGTGCAGGCGTTTTTTGACGCATTAAATTCGACAAACGCCCGGCACGATCTATACCGTTTCAATATCGAAATGATTGACGCCGGGGATCAGGTAATCTGCGTTAAAGACCCTCATCCGACAACGGAAACGGGCTATGAATTTTTACAACGGCGTTTACGATCAAAATCATTAAGTGCTGCAGTTGAATATATTTTCAAAAAAGACGTGTTTGAGCAAAACGGGGGCTTTGTGAATTTTCCATTGGCCTTTTGTTCTGATGATGCGTCCTGGATTCAATTTGCGGGCAATAAGCCTATTTACACCATTCCGACGGAAAAGGTTTACTGGCGTTCCAGCAATATAAATATCAGCTCAGTAAAGGGACTACAGCAGCAAAAAATCGAGGCCTTATTGAATTACTCCGTTTGGGTAATAGCTAAATTTAAGGACATTCCGCTGAACGAAGTGGAAACCTGGTTTTTTGAGAACCTAAAATATGTTTATGGCAAGTTAGGGGTAATTAAAAAGTATGAACTTGCCAAAAGGCTTTCCTTGATTTTTAATAAGAGCAAGCTTTTTTACTATAATAAATTATTGTTTGGCGGAAAATTTTAACAACATCAGCCCTGAAGATTTGGTTAGCCGGTACGCAAGTAATTATAACCTGGACAGGAAAACTATCAACATAGAGATGGTGTTAAAGCATTGGACCTTGGAGAAAGCTTTAACAAGGCAGCTGCGCGATTCGACACCGGCAAACCGGAAAACTGTATTTTACGAGGCTTATAATACCTTGTACAGGGAGTTGCCCTGGCTTGCGAAATCAGGAAGCAATGTTAACGACGCGGTTTCAGCGCAAATTTATACCGAAAGATGGTTATCGCTTTTAAATGACGTTCGGGGAAAGCTGGTATACGAAATAGGATCAGGCAATGGTGGCCTTATTACCTTCCTGGCGGATAGCGGCGCTATTTGTACCGGAACAGAATTAGCTGAAAGCAGGCCAGATAAAAAACCTTATCCCAACCTGGAATGGCATAATACAGACGGGGTAAACCTGGCAGATTATGAGCCGAAAGCGTATTATGACCTGGTAATATCAGACCAGGTTGTGGAGCATTTTCACCCGGACGATATAAGTTTACATTTTGAAAATGTTAACCAATTGCTAAAACCCGGCGGTAAATATATTTTTTATACCCCCCATTACTATATCGGGCCGGGAGATGTTTCGCTTGTTTTTGGGACGCTTGAGGCCGAAGGCATGCACCTGAAAGAGTATAAATACGCCGAGATATACCAGCTTTTAAAGGCCTCGGGTTTTAAAAAAATAGCTATTCCGGTAAATCTTAAAAACGGCGTAAAAATGCTCCCTCTACTTTGGGTAAAAGTGTTTTTGCTGCTTGAAAAAAGCCTGTCGATCTTTAAAAGCGTCCGCTTGCGCAAAAGAATCTATCATCGTTTGATACGGCCTCTCAAGATTTCGCACGAGATCGTAATTATCGCTCAAAAATGAGCCGTTTATATTTTTACAAGCATATTATCTATATAGGTTGATTAAGGTTTTAGCCTTACGCGAAAAATTTGATCACATGAGCGCCGTAAGCGGTTACGATGCGCTATACCAGCATTTTCCGGGTGGTTTTGCGGTTGATTCAGTGTTCGGTAATTTCAAAAAAATTTATCCGCGCGGTATCGGGCGGCTGCTGGCAACGGCTGCTAAATTCACCAGCGCATCAGGTTTCTATAATGCGCAGTCCTTTGCCGCAGAATCAAAGTTGCTAAGCCGCTCGCTGACAAAACAATACGATATGATTCATTACACCTATGGTGAGCCCTATTTTGGGCTGGCCGGGGTATTAAAAAAAGCTAAGCCGGCCATAGTTATCACCAATCATCAGCCTGTATCATGGTGGCGGGCCCATGAAAGTTTGTTTAAAAAATACAGCAATGTCAATAAGGTTATCACGCTTACCGAATACGACAATGCGTATTTCAGCACACATATTCCCGGTAAAGCTGTTTGCATTCCGCACGGTGTAGATACCAATTTCTACAAACCATTATCAACTGGTCAAAACCTGGCTAATAAACCATTTAACGTAATATTTACGGGGCGCTACTTAAGGGATATGGACACTTTGGCCAAAGTGATAAAAAAACTTTCGGCAACATCACCGGACTTTCATTTCGATGTGGTTTACCTGCCTGAAAAGGATGTACACGAGCCCGATCTTATCGAAATAATGTCGCTGCCGAATGTTATATGGCATTCGGATTTAACAGAACATGAGTTACTGAACCTTTACCAGCAAGCCGCGTGCTGCCTGCTGCCGCTTGAGGATTGCACGGCCAATAATGCGCTGTTAGAGGCGATGGCTTGCGGGCTGCCTATTGTTTCAACTGACCTGCCTGCCATAAAAACATATCTTGATGACTCGATGTCGATGCTTGGGCGCAAAGGAAATGCGGAAGACCTTTGCGAAGCGCTGATCCTGCTGTATAACGATGAAGCCAAAACGAAAGCCATGGGCATTAACTCCCGCAATAAAGCAATAAAATACTTTGACTGGAATATTGTTGCCGGTCAGACAGCTGCCTTGTTTAAAACCATTTGTGCGTAAAAAAAACCTGATCCTTACCGTGATGCACGGGTATGACTATCCGTTTGTCGAACCCTTTATTAGATCATTACAAAGTACAGGCTGCGCAGCGGACCTGGTCATATTCATTTCGGATAAGGTTTCAAAAACCACTAAACGCGTATTAAAAAAAAGGGGGGCTATTTTAATTGAATTTACATCAAAATACCCTTTTATCCCAAGCTATAGGGCCGACTTCGAAAACATGGTCTCCACTATAACCATTAACAATTACCGCTTTATATTTTACCTGCGTTACTTGCTTGAGGCCGGCAAGGACTATCAAGACGTAATGCTTACAGATATAAGGGATGTTATATTTCAGCGTAATCCGTTTGGTGAAGATTTAAAAGGTAATATCTGCTTTTTTTTGGAGGACCCGGTACAAACATTCAGTTACTCCGAACTTAATTATAAATGGCTCACAGATGCTACCGATGCCGGCACAGCCTCAAAATTCATAAATGATACGGTGAGTTGCGCCGGGGTAACTATTGGGGGTGTGAGCAGGATAATTGATTATTTAAAATACATAAAAAGTAAATTAGACTTTCGGGCTGAACTACCATGGGGTTTGGACCAGGGCATACACAACAGCTATGTTTATAATGTAAAACCCGCAGGAATGGTTGTTTATAAAAGCGAACACCCTTTTGTGTATAACATGGGGGCCTATCAGGTTTATAAACTAAATAGTAAAAACGAAGTAGTAAATAAGGAAGATAAGCCCTATCAAATTATACACCAGTACGACCGGTTTGGCGAACTGCTGGAGTTGATGAAATCAAAATATACGGGTAATCGTTTGATGCAAAAGTTTAAACGCGCTTATTTCGCTTTAATGCCATGAGCGATAAAACTATTAAGCAGGTTGTTAAAGGGCAAATACTCAAGTTACTAAGGCCGGTTAAATTTTACCGGTCACTGGCAGGGGTGCCGGCCGGAGAAATTGGGTTTAAACAATTGGGGCCGGATGCCGAAGTGCTTTTGTATAAAAATTTTGAACCAATAAAAAGGACGCTCCCCGAAACACCGGATACAGCCTTCCTGCAAAATTTTGAAAGCCTGCTTGAAGAAAACCCTCCGCCGGTGTTTGTGCTCAGGGCTGATGACTGGTATGTTTGGGGAAACCAGGGCGCGGTGATCACCGCCGATGGTTATTTATTCGGGGATGTATCGAAAGAATTTGATAAACCCGACCACAGCATATTTAAACAATTCAGGCTAATAAAGCCAACGCAGTTAAAAGGCGCCACAGCGGTAATAGCTGCTTCGGGCTCGGCCATGTACTATCACTGGATGTTTGATGTGTTGCCACGAATAAAATTATTGGCAGATTGTAATTTGACGCACACCATCGACCATTACATTTTATATTACAACGGGATAGCCTTTCAAAACGAAGGCTTAGCTGCCGTAGGGATCGATGTATCGAAAGTAATAGTGCCCCTTGGTCACTGGAGCTTTCACAAAAAAGCGGAACACCTGGTCGTTCCGTCATTTCCTTCAAAGCTTAATACGGTGTCGGCATACGCCTGCGATTTTTTGATCGATACGTTTTTAAATAAACAAGCCGGCAGCAGCTACGGCAAAAAAATTTATTTGAAAAGAAAGGGTAAAAGAGAACTCGTTAACGGTGCGGAGATCGAAGAATATCTTGAAGACCTGGGTTTTGAAGCCGTATTATGCGAAAATTATACCATTGCAGAGCAGGCAGCCATTTTTTATAATGCCGATGTTGTGATCGGCCCGCACGGCGCGGCATTTACCAACGTAGTTTTTTGCAGGCCCGGAACAAAAATTATCGAGTTTTTTGCTCCGGCATGGACCAACCCTTGTTACTGGACAATTTGTAACGAAGTAGCGTTGAAGTATTATTTCCTGGTTGGTGAAAACGGCGTAGCGGGTGCAAACGCCGGTACGGATAGTATTGAGCACAATATTCACCTGGACTTGAGTAAGCTGCAACAATTTATTAAAAAATACGGTATTTTAAATGAGGGGATTGAGCGGGCAAAGGAAAAAGCAGGTTAAGGTAAAGTTTCAAAACGGATTGTCCTTTCAATTCGGCACAAGGGAAATATTAAGCTATGTTGCCGACCGCTACGAGTTTATTGACAGCAACGAACCCGACTTTATTATTTTCGGCCCCTACGGGATTGATCTGCCCGAAAAAAGCGAACATTATACCCGTATAGGCTATTATTGCGAAAACTTAAGGCCCGATCTGTCGATATGCGAATGGGCCTTTGGCGTTCCGCGTGAAGAAGAAATTAAACACCCCCGGTATAAAAAAATACAATGGCATAATCTCGATCCTGCAACACTAATTAAGCCTGCCGGCATTGATGCAGATCAAATATTAATATCAAAAACAAGGTTCTGTAATTTTTTATACAGCAACAAGGTCCCTTATCGCGAGGAGTTTTTTAAGGCCTTGTCAAAATACAAAAAGGTAGATGCACCGGGTAAATCCATGAACAACATGCCGTCTATCGATAGCTTATACGATGGCAATTTATGGGATCGCAAAAGGCAGTTTTTACAGCCTTATAAATTTACCATCGCTTTCGAAAACTATTCATATCCCGGCTACCAAACCGAAAAATTATACGATGCGATGCTTGAATGGAGCCTGCCCGTTTATTGCGGCGATCCTTATATAACTGATATTTTTAATCCGGAAAGCTTTATTAATGCCTTTGATATCGTCAACCCAAATTACGGCAGTTTAACCAGGTTGATAGAGAAATACGCCCAAATGGATTTTGTAAACACGTTGCCCCAGTTTCACAAAAGCATTCCGCAACGGGTAGAAAGAAAAATAAAATCGATCGGCCGCCTATTTAAAATGAACCTGGAGTATAACGGGCTCGATTATAAAAAACTGGTCGACCGGATAGTAGAGATCGATGAAAATGAAAGCCTTTACCGCGAAATGCTGCAGCAGCCCTGGTTTAACAACAACCAGGTACCCGCCCATACTTCCGCAGTTGACCGCTGGGTAGAAATTTTTGGATAATGGACGAAAAAGCATTGGTATCAATCATTATTCCATTATACAATGCAGAGGCCTATATTGCGGAATGCATAAAATCGGTGCTGGCACAAACATGGCCAAATATTGAAGTTATTATTATAGACGATGGGTCAACCGACAACAGTGCGGCCCTGGCGGAAACTTTTGCAAGTGATACAGTAAGGTTGTACCGTCAAGCCAATAAAGGCGCCAGTGCCGCCAGGAATTACGGGTTAAAACAAGCCAAGGGAAAATATATCCAATTTTTGGATGCCGATGACTTGCTGAGTGCCGACAAAATTGAGGCGCAGGTTGGTTTGTTAGAACAAAACCCCGGCTGTATCGCGCTGTGCGATACCGTTTATTTTGATGATGGTACTGATCCTTATCAAAATAAACCTGCAAAAGAGTGGTACAGCAATGGATTTAATAAGCCTGTTGATTTTTTAATCAAACTTTATGGTGGCGACCTGATCGGCCCTAACTATGGTGGAATGGTTCAGCCTAATGCGTGGCTTACTTCGAGGCATGTAATTGATAAAGCAGGATTGTGGAACGAAATGCGCAGCCCCGATGATGATGGCGAGTTTTTTTGCCGTGTTATCCTGGAAAGTGAAAGAGTCTGCTATTCACCGGGTGCAGTAAACTATTATCGTAAATTGGCCGGCAATAAAAATCTTAGCGCTCAAAAAAGCCATGAGGCCTGTCAAAGCAAGCTGACGGTTACCGATTTAAAAACAAAACATCTTTTGGCGCGAACTGACAACGATAAAGCAAAATTAGCTTTAAGCCGCCTGTATTGGGAAAACGCTTTTGCGTTTTATCCTGCGTTTAAAACGTTGGCCAAAGAGGCTGAGAGGAAAGCTAAAGACCTTGCGCCCCACCTTCGGATCCGGGCGTATAGCAAGGGACTAAAATTATTCCTGTCAAAAGTTTTCGGCTGGAAAAGTATTGCTTACCTGCAATATTTAAAGGCCAATTTTTCGAAATGAGCTCAGAAGAAAATATAGTAAATATCGCGGAAGCAGGCTGGAAGTACAAACGGCAGCAGAAAACATCCAAACGAAAACTATGGGCGCAGAAAGCATAACAAACGCAGAAACGACTTTGGTTATTTTTACCTGCGAAGGGCGCGAGCACCTGCTGCAAAAAACATTTGAGTCCTTTACTAAAGCTTGCGGCTATGCGTTCGGAAAAACGGTATTGGCGGTTGATGGTAAAATTTCGCAAACCGTGATTGACGCCATCAGCCCCGATGTTATTGTGCAATCATTCCGCCGTAAAGGTTACGTAAATAATATTACTGCAGCCTTAAAGCAAATTGATACGCCCTGTTTCTTCTGGCTTGAAGATGATTGGGAGTTCCCGGTCAAGGTACCGATTGACGATTTTTTGCGCAATTTGGCCATTGATGATATTCTCCAGGTAATTTTAGCAAAAAACAACCTGGACAATAGTTATAAACCCTATGCAGGAAACTATTACATACCGGCTGATGGATTTTCAGCCAATCCGGGGGTTTTTAAAACAGCGCCCGTTAAAACAGGTTTTGATAATGTTGTTTTGTCGAAGAAAGATAATAGTACCAAACTGACCGGTTTTGAAACTTTTCTAAACGAATACGCAAAATCAAATAACCTGATTACTTTGAGGTATTTTTTAAACGGGCAGGCTACCGTTTATCATAGCGGCGAATTGGAAAGCACCGCAAGGGAGTACCACATGATAAACTCCCTGGATAAAAGCACCAGCTTAATCGATAAGGAATATGTTTCGGGATTTGGATTCGAAAAAAAGATCAATTTAAAAAATAAAGCAGGAATGTTTTTTAAAGTATGGCTGGCGCAGCTGTCCTTAAGCCGCCGGTTATGGTCCTCCCGTGAAGCCTATGATTTTGCCTTCAGGGTATACCAGGCCTCATTGCGGAAGTTTAAATACTAAAATTCATCATGGCTTTTAATCCCAATTATAATTGAGTAGTCTCTTTAACAGGCTCAATACCGCGCTTATAAAAAACATTAATAAAGCCGGAATTTACAACCAGGGAGGACACTTTATGCTTGTGGACGCTGTAAATCGTGGCGGACGCATCATCGATCTTGGCGCTAACAAGGGTAGTTTTTATAGGGTTATGCGCGATCATTTTAATAGTATTTGTTATGCTATCGAAGCATCTCCGGCCTTATTTATGCAGTTGCCATCGGGTGAGAATATTCACCCTTTTAACTATGCAATCGGCAAAAAAAATGGTTTTGCCGAGTTGTACCTGTCGGAAGAGCCGGAAGCAAATAGTTTACAACCTGTTATTGCATCTAAATGGGGCCTCACCGGTACGGTTACCGTGCCGGCAATTACCCTGGAGAAATTTTTGGAAGATGAGCAAGTACAGCTTCCGGTTGACCTCCTTAAAATTGACATTGAAGGCGCCGAAGTTGACGTAATCAATACCCTTCCGGTTTCGATATTAAGCCAGGTTAAGCAGATACCTGTTGAATTTCACGACTTTTTAAATTTTAGCGCTGAATATAATGACGGTATGCGCAAAGCTTTAGAAAAATTAAAACAAAATAATTTTTTAGTCATCCGGTTTTCTGCGTACGATAATAGGGAAGTATTATGCATTAATAGGCATTTAATTACTTTGAATTTTAACCAGAACTTCAGGTTGAGTTTAATTCATCCTTTAATAACAAGCCTTAAGTCTATTCATACCCGCGTCAGCCGGATTTTTAATGGGAATAAGTAAAATAAAAAAGAGCCTTGCATTCCGTCTGCCCTTTTTTTACAGGTTGATTTTAACCTGTTTTAAATTTAAGCCCGTTCAAAAAAAACATAATACCACGAGCGACTACAACATCGTAATTATTTGCGGCCCGAGCGCCTTAAATATGCTTCATGTGTGTTTGAAAAGCATTTATAAACATTTTACAAAACTGCCCCCTATTTTTTTATTTACCGATCTGCAATTAGATCCGGATGTATGCAAAAAAGCGGTGAGCTGGTTTCCATCGGATATCATAACCGTAACGGGTGGAGCTGATTGCATCGAATATCACCGGAAAAATAAAAAAACTGCGCTCGTATCATTTGCCAAAAAAAACCCGATGGGTTTAAAGCTTGCTGCAATATTGCAGCTGCTGGACAGCGGCAAACCGGTTTTATATTGCGATACCGATGTGATTTGGTATAATGATCCCTACCCGGTTGTTAAACAGTATATTGGTCGGGATGACTTTGAATTGGCAATGTCAGAAGATTTTCAGCCGGCTTATGATACCAACTTGATTGAAAAAGCGGGGCTGCAAACACTTAATGAACTACCCTATTTTTGTGCGGGCATATTACTTGCAAAACAGCTTACAGATCGAAGCATGGGGGTTTTAGAAAGCCTTTTAACAATAACCACACAGCAGTCGAATCATTTTAGCGAGCAAACCATATTTGCATTTTTAAACAGGGAAAACCAAAACATAATGCTTGATGCAAATCAGTTCCTACTTAAAATAGAAGATCAGTTCGAAATAAAACCGAAACCGCTGCCGGAGGTTACAGCAAGGCATTATATAGGGCCGGTGAGGCACCTTTTCTGGCGCGACGCACTATGGCTGAAATAACAAGCAGGTATGTTTTAACCATTGGAACAGGAAAAAAACTGTATGTCGACCTGGCAGTAAACCTGGCCAGGTCTTTTATATATTGGCATCCGGGCAGCACTATCCTATTTCAATTGGTTACAGACCAGCCGCAGTTGGTACCTGCTGATATTAGTAATCAAATCCAGGTTATTGCGGTGAAACCCGGCGAACTGGGTATTGGTTTTTCGGCAAAGTTGCATTTGGATAAGCTGGTTAGCAGCGGCCAGACATTATTTATCGACAGCGATTGCCTGCTGTTTGGAGCGCTTGATTTTTTATTCGACCGTTTTAGGGGTCATGCGGTATCTGTAGTGGGGGACTATATTGCCGACGGGGAATGGTTTGGCGATGTCGGAGCGATATGCAGGCAGTTTAATGTGCTGCATTTGCCTAAATTTAACGGAGGCCTTTATTACCTGGAAAAAGGAGAAAAAACAACGGCCGTGTATACCACTGCACGGGAACTTGAAAACAGGTATGACGAGATCGGTTTTGTAAGATTGAGAGATCGCCCGAATGATGAAGTAATAATGGCATTGGCCATGCAGTTGCACGGGCAAACCCCTGTAATTGATGATGGCACTGTGATGAGCGATCCGCAAGCCTGCCCCGGGGGTTATCAAATTGACGTAATAAGCGGCAAACGCTGGCTATTTAATCCGCCTGCACCACATCCGCTGCATCAAAACTGGTATCCGTTCACCAAAGTGTCACCGGTTATCGTACACTTTTTGGGTTACTATACTTCACACTATCCATATCTCAGGGAAGTGTACAGGTTAAAAAAGGCACTCTCAAAAAACCTGAACTGGCGTTCCGAATTTTTTGGTTTGTTAAGTATTGAATACCCATCGAGGATAAAGAAACAATTTAAAAACATTTTCAGGCCGGTTTACCGCAAATTAATAGGCTACAGGAAAATTAAAATATCAGAACGGCTTTAAAATGAAAATATTTTTAGATGTGGGGGCACATGAGGGGCAAAGTTTATTGAGCATCCGGGAGCCAAAATATGCTTTTGATATCATCTATTGTTTTGAACCGGTAAAAAAGCTTCATGCTAAATTAAACGAGATCGCAGCGGGCCAAAAAAATATAGTTTTACTTAAATATGGCCTTTGGGACAAAACTGCAAGTCAAAAGATATACTCGCCTGGTACTGTCGCGGGGAGTGTGTTCCTGGGCCACCAGGATGTTGATCCTGCTGATTTTGAACTGTGTGAATTTGTAAATGCCAGTGATTGGTTCAAAAAGCACATAACACCGGAAGATGAGGTTTATATGAAACTCAATTGCGAAGGCGCGGAGGCGGATATTCTGCTTGACCTATTAAATTCCGGCGAAATCTTTAAGCTAAGGGATGTTATGATCGATTTTGACGTAAGAAAAATAAAAGGTCTGGAAAATATGCGGCAGGATGTTTTAGATAAGTTTAAAGCGGCAAACTTTAAATCTTATTCGCTATGCGAGGATGTTATGAGAGGGCCCACGCATTTAATAAGAATACAAAGCTGGCTTGATCACGCGGGCGCCAATAAAACCGGTATAAAAAGCCGGGCCGCGCAATTTGCTCATTCGTTCAAAATGGTAATTTCAGGCAAAAGGAAGGGGTACAGTTGGGAGCTTAAACATTTTATAAAAGCGTATACACCGCAATTCCTGTTAAAAATATTGGGTGCCAGAAGAAGTTAAAATAGACGTATCCGTAATAATTCCCTCTTACAACAGGTTGTGGTGCTTACCCCGTGCCATAAATAGTTGCCGCAACACCAAATGTGCCACCGAAATTATAGTAGTTGACGACGGCAGCACCGATGGCACCTGGGAATGGCTGATAAGCCAACCCGGTATAACTACCATACGACAGGAAAACCAGGGGCAAACCTACGCCATCAATAAAGGCTTCACCGTAGCTAAGGGGGATTACATCCGTTTTTTAGATAGCGATGATTTTTTAAATGAGGGCGCCATCGACGCGCAATATCAAAAAGCCATAGCCACCGGTGCGCAGTTAATATGTTCACGGGTTGACCTTTATGATGAAGAGTCGGCAAAAATTACGGTTTGCCCGGAACTGACAAACTGGAATGATTTCTTAGAGATTCAATTGGGGAACACTTATGGCAGTCATTTTTTAGGTATGCTTTTTCACCGTTCGTTAATTGAACAGACACCACGGAGGCCCGAATTTGCTTTGCGCGAAGACCGGATGTTTTTACTGGAAATAGCCTTGTTAACCCCTGTTTTAGCTATTGCCCAGGGATGTGCAGGCTACTGGGTACAGCACAGCCAGCAAATGCAGGGAAAATATGCGGGATTACAATCACAAGCCGCTAACTGGCAGCACCTGCTTATTTTCCGCAAGATATTGGGCCGGTTGGATGCCGATGGCCGGTTGGAGGAAAAATATAAAAAAGCAGCCTGCACCGTATTATGGCCATTGGCGCACTGGATTGCAAAGGATCATATAGTTGATGCCTGGGCATTGGTAAAATGGATATACGAACTTAATCCTGCTTTTGAAATACCCGAAAAAGGTTACCTGGGCTTTATGTATCGCAATGTAGGGTTTAAAACGACTGAAAAATTGCTAAGGGCAAGACGCAGTATAAAGTATGGGCGACAATTGTAAAGTATGAAAATCTAAAATCATATTTTAGATTTTCATGGGTAAGTATTCCTAAAAACAGTTTGCGTGAACTATAATTTGTTAATAGTGGCAAATCGAATTGAATAAGCCGTTAATCATTTTTTACGAGGAACCCAACGCCGACCGGTGGTTTAAATACGACCGATATCCACGCGACATTATCCGTAGGATAGTGCGGGGAAAACAAAGGCCCGGCGGTGTAATGATGATTGGCATTAATTTAATGAAGGGACTTGATAAAATTGGCATTCCGTACCGCTTCAATGATTACAGGTACGCCAGGAAACATCCCGAAGAAATCGCCTGTATCATTGGCAAGCCGCATGTGCTTTTTGAAAATGACTGGAAAAATCCGGTACTGTTTGGGGCAGGCGTTTACTCGCATCCCCTGGAACAGCCCGATCTGTTTCAACGCTATCCAAATGTAAAACGCTTTCTGGTTCCCGGCGAATGGATGCGGAAAATGTGTGAACCTTTTTATGGTAGTAAAGTAGTAGCGTGGCCGGTAGGTATCGATACAGGGTACTGGCAGCCCTGCACAGCAAAAAAAAATATTGATTTTTTAATATACGACAAATTAAACCGGGATAGGAACAACCAGGAGATTAATGTACTTAATCCAATTTTTAAAATACTCAATGAGTACAATTTAACTTACCAGGTGATCAGGTATGGCACGTATACTACGGCGAGGTTGAAAGAAAACCTGGATCACTCAAAGGCTGCCATTTTTTTATCAGAGAGCGAAACCCAGGGAATGGCTTATCAGCAAATTTTGGCGACCGGTACCCCAATATTAGCCTTTGACCGGGGCGGCTATTGGCAGGACCCCTATTATTACCCCGATAAAGTAAAATATCAGCCCGTAAGTTCAGTGCCCTATTGGGATGAGCGCTGCGGGATGAAGTTTACCGGTGCCGCTGATTTTAAAACGCAGCTTACGCCCTTTTTAGCCCGGCTTGATAAATTTAAGCCGAGAGATTACATTTTGGAAAACCTGACCCTTGAAATCTGCGCAGAAAAATATTTGCAAATATACCGGCAGGTGGAAGGCGAAATAAATTGAGGATACTGCTCATCATGGACCCGGGAATACCCGTACCACCCGGATTATATGGCGGACATGAACGACTGGTTTACCTTTTCGCAGAAGAGTATATTAAACTGGGTCATGATGTTACCCTGCTCTCTGGCCCGGACTCCCGGTGCAGCGGAAAGACTGTAGCCTTCGGGGAAAACGACCTGAACCGTTCAAAAGCTCAAAAACGTAAGGAATTAGCGTTCGCCTGGAAGTTTTTATGGAAGAACAAGGAAAGCTTTGACCTTGTACATAATTTCGGCAGGCTTATCTATCTACTGCCAATTTTAAATTCACCGGTAAAAAAGATCATGACTTATGGCAGGCCGGTCTCTAAAAAAGGTATCAAAATCGTCAATTCTTTCCCGAACCGCAACCTTATTTTTACTGCCTGCAGCAATTATTGCGTATCAACCGGCAATGTGGCCGGCAATTGGCATACCGTTTACAACGCTATAGATTTTTCAAAATATCAACTTAGCCTTACCGTCGCGGCTGACGCGCCGCTGATGTTTTTAGGTCGGCTGGATCGTGTAAAGGGTGTGCATACGGCCATTGAAGTGGCAAAGGCTACCGGCAACAAATTAATCATAGCCGGAAACATCCCTGATACGCCGGACAATTATGCCTATTATAAAAACGAATTGGAGCCGCAATTTGATGGCGAGCATATTGTTTATATCGGGGCGGTTGATGATCACAAAAAAAATGAATATCTCGGCAAGGCAAAGGCTCTATTGTTCCCGATTGAATGGGATGAACCATTTGGTATTGTGATGATTGAATCCATGGCTTGCGGAACACCTGTTATCGCATTTAAACGAGGCTCGGTACCCGAAGTGGTGGACGGCGACACTGGTTTTATTGTAAATGATGCCAATGAAATGGCTGATGCGGTGGGTTTGATTGACATGGTAGACAGAAAAAAGTGCAGGGTAAAAGCCGAATCCCGCTTTAATACCCCGGCAATAGCAAATGAATATTTAAGCCTGTTTGATATAGGTTGATATAGGTTGATATATTGGCATTAATGAACGACAAATTTTTAAATGGCTTTTTTTCTGAAGTTAAAACAATCCCTCCTATATTGCAAAGTTCCTATTTCCCGTCGCTTGATGGGTTGAGGGGGGTAGCCATCATCATGGTTGTCCTTTTCCATTTAAATTTAACTTCAAGGTTTTATTATCCGGTAATTTTTAACGGCGAGGCCGGAGTACTGATTTTTTTTGTTTTGAGCGGATTTTTAATTACTACTTTATGTCTTAAAGAAAAGGTTGCAACCGGGGATATTTCGTTAAAAAACTTTTACATCCGGCGGGCATTAAGGATATTCCCCGTTGCGTACCTGTTTATCCTGGTACTGGTTGTGCTAAACTTTTTTTTTAAACTGGGTATAAATTACATAAACATATTGGGGGCCGCTTTTTATTTGATGAATTTTTCCTTCTATTTCCGGAAATATAACTTCTCGTGGGATACTGCGCATTTCTGGTCGCTTTCAGTGGAAGAACAGTTTTACCTGATCGTTCCTTTCATCCTTAAAAAAAACTTCCGGGTATTTCTGATGGTGATTTTGGGTATCGTGTTTCTTCTGCCCCTTATTATTGTAATGCAATATTTTTGCGCTTTTCTTAACGCCGGGGTATTGTACGCCTTTACACATTACCTGATCAAGTTCCAGGCAATCGCCGTTGGCTGTTTGTTTTCGGTGTTAGCTTTTAAGTATCCGTTTAATAATAATGTTATTATTAAAAGCAAGGTAGCGGGTAACATCGCCGCTGTTTTTTTAATCCTGTTTATTCAATACGATAGCTTCTTCAGTTTAAAAAGTATCTTTTCGGGCATTTTAATCTCATTATTAACAGGCTATTTAATTATCTCGAATATCATACCCGCCAGGGATTTTATCTTTAGACTTTTAAATTCAAAAATCTTAAAAGTTACCGGCGTACTTTCTTACAGTATCTATATCTGGCAGCAGATATTTACTTCAAACGATAAAAGGCTGCCAAGTTTCATGGTCATTTTTCCATACAATGTGGTTTGTTTAATTATTGTTAGCTGTTTGTCCTATTATTTTTATGAAAGTTTCTTTTTAAGGTTAAAATCAAAATACAGTAAATTAAAAAAGAACAAATCAGCCGTTGAAGCCTATTGACTAAGACAAATTCAGTGCAGGAGTATTTGAAATGTGATTTGCCCGGACGATAAAATGGAATTGGTCAAATCACAAAAAATTGTCCTGATTTCTTCCGGACAGCCGTCTTTAAATCCACGTTTGGTAAAAGAGGCTGACACGCTTGCCGAAAACGGCTATAAGGTGTTGGTAATTTACGCTTATTGGAATGACTGGGGAACGCAATTAGATGAACAGGATATACCTTCGAAGAAATGGGTGGCAATAAGGGCTGGCGGCCATCCAAAACAAAAACCTGTCGTTTATTTTATAAGCAGGCTAATCCAAAAAATAGCAGTTTATGCCACAAAGAAGATTTCACAGGCGCGTTTTGCTGACGTCGCCACTTCACGGGCCGCCTGGTTTTTAGAAAACGAAGCTAAAATGCATACGGCCGACCTGTACATTGCCCATAATCTTGGCGCATTGCCTGCAGCAGCAGCAGCAGCTAAAAAGTTTAATAAACCCTTTGGCTTTGATGCCGAGGATTTTCACCGGCAGGAAGTCAGCGACGATGTCAACTCCTTCCATTTCAAATTTAGCGCCCATCTTGAAAATAAATACCTGCCCCTGGCAAGCTATATTACTGCATCCAGTCCCCTTATAGCGGCGCAATATGCATCGTTGTATGATCGAAATATAACCACCCTGGTAAATGCTTTTCCAAAGACCGTCTTTGGCGCTGTTGCGCACAATAATAATGAAGCGCTGAAGCTCTTTTGGTTTTCGCAAACTATTGGCCCAAACCGGGGTATTGAAACAATCATTTCGGCAATGGGCCGAAGCGGCCCGGCAATGGAGCTTCATTTGCTCGGTCAGCCGGCTGACGGCTATCGCGAACAACTGGAGAATTTTGCCGCAACGGTCGGAGTTGACAAAACCGAACTTAATTTTTATCCCCCGGTTAAGGGCGATGAGATCTTCAAAATGGCCCCCAAATTTGATATTGGTTTGGCATCCGAAACAGGTTTTTGCCTGAATAATAATTTAGCGCTTAGTAACAAGATATTTACCTACATCCAATGCGGGCTGGCGGTAGCTGCAAGTGGCACGCCTGCCCAGGCAGGTTTGATGGCGCAATATCCCGGCATCGGCAGAATTTACAACAGCGCAAAGGATCTGGCTGATATACTGGATTTCTATGCTAAAAATCGGGAGCATCTGTACCAAACCCAAAAAGAAGCTTTTGAAACAGGGCAAAAAACTTTGAATTGGGATAATGAAAGGCCTAAGTTCTTACGCCTGGTAAAGCAAACATTAGCCGGCGCGAGTTGAAAAAATTGCTGATCATTTCGCCTTACTTCCCTCCGACTAATGCCGCCGATATGCAAAGGGTGAGGATGAGCCTGCCTTATTTTAAGGAATTTGGATGGGAGGCAGAGGTAGTTACCGTTGATGAAAAATATTCGGACCTGGTAAAAGATGATTTGCTGTTACAGACAGTCCCCAAAGAGACTGTCATACACAAAGTTAAAGCGTTAAATAAAAGTTTTACTTCAAAAGTGGGCCTGGGCAGTATCGCGCTTCGCTCTTTATGGTTTTACAGGCAAAAAGTTAATGAACTCCTAAAGAATGGGCAATATGACCTGATCTATTTTTCTACTACGCAATTCCCGGTTTGTATTTTAGGGGCTTACTGGAAAAAACGTTTTAATATCCCCTACGTAATCGATATGCAGGATCCCTGGCATTCCGATTATTATGTAGATAAACCGAAGGATCAGCAGCCGCCAAAGTATTGGTTTTCCTACCGTTTAAATAGATACCTTGAACCGAAAGCGATGAAACTTGTGGATGGCTTGATAAGTGTTTCAGAAAGGTATATTGCCGATTTGAAGGATCGGTACCCGCAAATAAAAAATATTCCCGCAGTAACTATAACTTTTGGCGCTTTCGGGCCGGACCTTAAAATCGCAACGGCAAATGCGCAGAACTTTAAACCGCTGCTTGACGCCGGCCACACCAATATTGTATATATTGGCCGCGGCGGAGCGGATATGCATAAAGCCATAAGTGTGGTTTTTAAAGCAATGCATGACGGGCTGAAACAGCAACCCGAAAAACTAAATAAGCTGCGGTTTTATTTTATCGGCACCAGTTATGCGCCTGCAGGTAAAGGCGAGCAAACGATAATGCCACTTGCAAGAGAATATGGAATTGAGGATTATGTAATTGAAATTACCGACAGGATCAGTTATTATCATACCCTTGTAACGCTTCAGCAGGCTGATGCGCTTTTTATTCCCGGTTCTGACGACTCAAAATACACGGCCTCAAAAATATATCCCTGTTTGTTAACGCAAAAGCCAATACTGGCTGTTTTTAATAAGGCAAGCTCTGTTATTGATATCCTGCACGAATATGGTGTAAAACAGGTTCACAATTATGACGATATTACACAAAATCAGCTTATCGAATTTTTTAACGACTTAATTGGCGGGCATTTACCGGCACAGCAATATAATGCCGATGCTATTAAAAAATATTCGGCGCAACAAATGACCTTACTGCAATGCTGGCTTTTCGATACGGTAGTAAATGGAAAAAAATAAGCGCACACTGGGATTTATTTTTACTCATCCATTAGGCAGCAAACATCCTGTCAAAGTATTGTTTCGCTTTTTAATGTTGCAATTACAAAGCGGCATTTCCCGGTCAAAACTCCTAGTTAAACCATTCGTATCTCGCTTAAAGGATGCAAAAGCGACAAAAATTATGGGGCGATTAATTTAATATGCAAAGGTTAGCCATCGTTACTACGCATCCTATTCAGTACTATGCCCCCATATTTCAATTATTACATCAACGCGGCGTCATTAGTATTAAAGTGTTTTATACCTGGGGCGAAAAATCGGTAAACAAGTTTGACCCGGGATTTAATAAAACTATTAATTGGGATATTCCGCTAACGGAAGGCTATCCATTTGAATGGGTTACAAATACATCGGCAGACCCTGGTTCGCACCATTTTAAAGGAATTATTAATCCCGGTCTTAATAAACAAATAAAACAATTTAGTCCCGATGCTATCCTTTTTTTTGGATGGGCCTACAACAGCCACCTTAAGGCAATGCGGTATTTCAAAAATAAGTTGCCGGTTTATTTCAGGGGCGACTCTACGTTACTTGACGAACGAAAAAGTATGAAGTCTGTCCTTAGGTCTATCCTTTTAAAGTGGGTATACCGCCATGTGGATATTGCTTTTTATACCGGGACAAATAATAAAGCGTATTTTAAAAAATTTGGTTTAAAGGATAGCCAGCTATCCTTTGCGCCCCACGCGATTGACAATGCGCGGTTTAGTTTGGACAGGCATGACGAAGCCAAAACGCTGCGGGATGGTATTGGATTATCTGCGGATGATCTGCTGATCGTTTTTGCAGGGAAGTTTGAGGAGAAGAAGGATCCCGGATTGTTGTTAGCAGCTTTCCAGCAGCAAAAAAAAAGCGCCTGTCACCTGTTATTTGTGGGAAACGGCCCGCTTGAAGACGAGTTAAAACAAATGGCACAAAACAATGCAAATATCCATTTTATGGACGCCTGTAATCAAAGTTACATGCCGGTAGTTTACCAGGCTAGCGACTTGTTTTGTTTACCTTCCAAAGGCCCGGGAGAAACCTGGGGGCTTGCTATAAATGAGGCGATGGCCTGCGGCAAGGCGATTTTAGCGTCCGACAAGGTTGGTTGTGCTGTAGACCTGGTAAAGGAAAACTACAATGGCGCAACCTTTGCCAGCTGCGACAGCGATGACCTGTCGAAAAAGCTTGATGCGCTAACGCGATCGCCCGAAAAACTAAAAATGTATGGCAGTAATTCGTTAAAACTAATTGAAGACTGGAATTGTGTTAATATTGCTATAGCTATTGAAAGCACCTTGCTGAATGAAAAGAAAAGACAGGATTAAACTAGACTTTACACGCAATTGGAACCTGCCGGGCAAAGAGCGGCTTTCGAACTGGCTTAAACCCTCTGCAGATACAATATCGGCGCTTAAAAACGGCATTACCTGGTTAAAAGGCGAAGACCTTGCGATTTTTGCAACTGCCGACAATTATATTGAATGGACTTTATTAAGCGTTGGAACTTACGAGGATGAAATCAATAAACTCATCAGGATATCGCTAAAACCGGGAGATAACGCGATTGACATAGGCGCAAATATTGGCCTGCAAAGTATCAGAATGGCGCAAAGTGTAACCAAGACCGGGCATGTTTATTCATTTGAGCCTTTAGCCCATTTGCAAAATAAATTTAAAAGAAACATTGCGCTAAATAAATTCGAAAACGTCACCTTGTTCCCGTTTGCATTATCAGACGCTGCTGATGAAATAACGTATAGTATTAACGAGAATAACTGGAACCAGGGCACTTTCAGCCTTCAGCATAAAAACTCGGGGACAACAGCTCAGCAGATAACCATAAAAGTGGCAGATCAGCTGACCGAAATTCAGATGCTTCCGCACCTTGAATTGATAAAAATAGATGTTGAAGGTTTTGAGTTCCAGGTGATAAAGGGGCTGGAGAAAACTATTAGGAAACATAAGCCCCGTATAATTTTTGAATACGACAATAATTACTGGGGTGTAAACGGGCAGAATATTGGCGATTGCTTCGAATTTTTAAGAGGAATGAACTATGATCTTTACCAGATCACTTCCGTTGGGTGCGAACTGATAAAAAATGCAACCGAAATAAAAGGAGGCAATTTATTTTGCATGCAGCTATAAACAATGAGTAAGTCCATCTCAATAGAGCGTTTCGTAGTATTGTTTGTACCCTGGGGTCTATCGATGTTATTTCAATCAGACCCTATATTATCCTATTTCATTGCGTGGCTTGGTTCGTTTTTTATTTTTGTTATCACGCTGACCGGATGGGTCCGTCCTATTCCTGACGACAGAACCGTCGCTGAACAGTTAATGCGTCCGATATTCCTGGTGCAGATCATATTCGCCGGGTATATGGCCTGCACCTCCATATTTTATTTCCTTACCGTACTGGGGTATGATAATTTTCACCGGCTAAACTTTTACATTGTCGACAAGCAGCAACTTGAATCCACCGTTTCGTGCCAACAATTTTACTGCCTGGCACATGCATCATTTGTAACCGGCATACTGGCGTTTATGAACTACGATTACAAAAAAAAGTATTATGTAGAGACTGAAGATATCGCGAACCTGCTTTTTTACCTGGCCATAATCACCTTGCCGGTGTCTATTTTGTTTTTGCGTATTCCCGGACTCAGCCAGTTTAATAACCAATTCAGTTCGTTAAGCTTTATTGCAGGTACATTAGCCCTTGCTTTTGCAATTCCCTTAAAAAAACCGCGGAATACGTTGATCTGCCTTGTTTTGTATAGCTTTAATTTTTACCAGGCACTGATCTCCGGTTTTAAAGAACCTATAATCATAAGTACGCTTGTATTGGGTATTTTTTTATATCCCAATTACAAAAAACTGGTAACTATTACATTCGGCCCGTTCCTGATACTTTTGTTTATCTTTCTGCCCACCTATAACCAGATTTTCAGGGAAAATGCCTGGTCTGAAGATGTTGACGTAAAGGACGCGTCGCAATTGGCCCTTGATGCGGCGCTCGATCAATCTAATCCCGACAACAGCAACTGGGGTTTTTTGGCTTACCGGCTGAGTGAAATTGACATGTTTACCACCTATATTAAGTCCACTCCTGCTAATATTGATTATTATGGACTGCAACTGATCAAACAATCGGCAATAGCCATCGTTCCGCGTATAATGTGGCCGTCAAAACCAATAACCGAAGACCTCGTGATGCAGCGCGTGTATGATGCCGGCGTTGTTAACAGGAATTCAAACGTATCGGCAAAACCGCCTTTTGTGGTGGATGCGTATTTATCATTCGGAGGCATCGGCGTCTTCGTGTTCCTGTTTCTTTACGGCGCAACAGCCCAGTTGATCTCGGTGCAGGCTGAAAAATTATTTGGCGGATATATTTTGGGAACGGCGCTGATCTTTAGCGGTTTATTTCAAATAATGTGGCGCGGTTTAAGCTTTGAGTTTTTGATAAATACAGTTTTTTGGAGTTATGTCAGCATGGTGGTCATTTTCAGAATATTACGCAGCCGGAATATTTTAAAGGAGATTTGAAAGTTTTACAAATTTGCGCTGCCTACAAACCGGCCTACATCTATGGCGGGCCAACGATGTCGGTATCCATGTTAAGCGAAAATCTTGCGAAAGCCGGGGTTGAAACAGAAGTTTATACCACAACGGCTAACGGAAAGCAGGAGTTGGACGTAATGGCCGGGCAGCCGGTAACCGTCGACGGCGTAAAAGTAACCTACTTTGAAAGGCGCACCAAAGACCACACCCATTACTCGCCCGGGCTATTCAAAAAGCTCAAACAGGAAGTAAAAAATTTCGACCTGGTTCATATTCATGCCTGGTGGAATTTAGTGTCGCTATTTTCCTGCGCGATTGC
>Ga0206971_10060_pt1 | contig 37778 bp, 34 predicted proteins | sample Alteio_BWOrgHeat_85_FD_152917 | JGI IMG/M metagenome (GOLD analysis project Ga0206971, IMG submission 152917) | Enriched cells from forest soil in Barre Woods Harvard Forest LTER site, Petersham, Massachusetts, United States -... | ecosystem: Environmental > Terrestrial > Soil > Temperate forest >...
GTTACGCAACCACATTTTACATAAGGACTATCGGGAGCTTAATAAAACGGAAATGAAAGTTTACCTGGTGGAGGGTTTACCCAAAGTGCTGCAGATAATGTCAGAACAGGCATCAGCCAAAGCAAAGCAGTTTTTACACGATATGGGCGTAACGGTGCTGACCAATACCAGCGTAAAAGACTATGACGGCAAGCAGATCACTTTTGCAGATGGTAAAAACATCAAAACCCATAACGTGATCTGGTCGGCGGGTGTAATGGGGCAGGTTATTGATGGGCTGCCCAAGGATAGTATTGTACGCGGCAACCGCATCCAAACCGACGAGTTTAACCGGGTAAAAGACTGGAACAACGTCTACGCCATCGGCGATGTTGCCGCTGTTATTACTGACGAAACACCCAAAGGGCACCCCGGCGTTGCGCCGGTTGCTATGCAGCAAGGCAAACACCTCGCTAAAAACCTCGTCCGCATCATCAATAAAGATGAATTGGTACCCTTTAAATACTTTGACAAAGGGTCGATGGCGACCATTGGCCGCAATAAGGCTGTGGTTGATCTGGGGAAAATACATTTCCAGGGATTTTTTTGCGTGGCTCACATGGATGTTTGTTCACCTGATATCGCTCGTTAGTTTCCGTAATAAGGTGGTGGTGTTTATCAACTGGATAGGCAGCTACTTTAGTTATAATGGTGGCGCAAGGCTCATCATCCGTAAGTTTACACGGGAGGAAATTGTGAACGATGTACATTTGCCAAAGGCAAATGATTGACCGTACCATTGTATTATGCTTTGGGTTTTGATTTTCTTTCGTGTATGTTTGGTTAAATTTAACCTGCCATGAAGAACCTTTTACCCTTTGCAGTCCTGCTTTGTTTGTTGATCACCTCGTGCAGTGATGATGACGACAAAGCCAAAGAAGTTGATAAAAAGGGTGCGATAGAAGTGACGCTTAGCACCACACATATTGATTCGTTGAAAGACCTGGTTACAACCCACTATATAGTTTGGCGCAAAGGGATTACCGTTAGGGAGTTTGACGTGAAAGATACCATACCATCATTGGGCGTAACCACCACCGAGGGCGAGAATGACAATGGTGATACCAAAAACATGGTTGTCCCTAAGGACTATGACTTTTTTGTAACCATTAAATAGCAGGGAGAATGAAAAAATCGAAAGCTATTACCTTAGTATTGGTTACCGGGTTATTGGGCTGCGGCCGTGGTACGCCGGACCGCAACCGTTTATACCTTCGTACCGATTCAACCGGCCCGTATACACCGGCTACCGCCGGTTACCACGGCTATTACGTTTTTAGGGCTTATGGCACTTATTATGATGGCGCGTACTATGGTAACGGTTATGGTGGCATTGGTACAGTTTACGGCGGCCGGACGGGTTATATCCGGCAGGGGTATTCAAACTCGGGGGTACATGCATCCGAAGGTAGTGTAAGCCGGGGTGGGTTTGGAGAGTCGGGTGGTTTTCATGCGTCATCGTCATCATAAAAATTATGCAACGACTAACTACATTGCCGCGTAACAACTGGCAACAAACCGTTGAAGAACTTGGCTTTGGTTTCCATAGCACAGATGTGCCTTATTGGGACGAATCGGCTTATTATACCTTTAGCCTAGCGGAGATTGAAAAGATAGAAGCAGTAACGGCCGAGTTGTGGGATATGTGCATTGCCGCCGTGCAACATGTTATTGATCAAAATCTGTTTGCCGATTTTAAGATACCCGAATACATTGTACCCCATATCATTGACTCGTGGAATAACGATGCGCCGGCCATATATGGTCGATTTGATTTGCAATACGACGGTATTAACGAGCCGAAATTAATTGAGTTTAACGCCGATACGCCCACATCGCTTTTTGAAGCGTCAATCGTCCAATGGTTTTGGTTAAAGGACTTTGATCAGCCTAAAGATCAGTTTAATTCCATCCACGAAAAGCTGATCGACTATTGGAAGTATCTAAAAATGTACCTGCATCGCGATAAGCTGTATTTTACCTGCATGGCCGGCGTTTTAGAAGATTTTACAACTACCGCTTACCTGCAGGATTGCGCTATGCAGGGTGGCCTGGATACCGCTTTTATTGACATAGCCGATATTGGCTGGAATGACGGGCGCCGGTGTTTTGTGGACCTAACGGGACAACCGATCCGCAATATATTTAAACTTTACCCTTACGAGTGGATGGTTAACGAGGATTTTGGGCCAAATTTAGTGAACGATACCCAACAAGCTTTTTGGATTGAACCGACATGGAAAATGGTGCTGAGCAACAAAGCCATATTGCCTGTTTTATGGCAACTCTATCCATATCATAAAAATCTGTTGGCAGCCTATCCTACCCGCAGTAATCTGAAAGATTATGTAAAAAAACCGATCCTATCACGCGAAGGAGCCAATATTACCATAGTTGAGAACGAAAATATTATAGCCAGCAGCGATGGCGATTACGGTGATGAGGGTTTTATTTATCAGCAATTATGCAAGCTGCCAAACTTTGATGGCAACTACCCGGTTATTGGTAGTTGGGTGATAGGCCAGCAACCGGCGGGTATGGGTATCCGCGAGTCAAGCGGCTTGATCACCGATAATTTAAGCAGGTTTGTGCCGCATTTAATATTATGATCAAACTAACCGAATGCCCCCGCGACGCGATGCAAGGCCTGCATGATTTTGTGCCGACCGATATTAAAGCCCAATATATTAACCTGCTGCTTAAAGTTGGCTTTGATACGATTGACTTTGGCAGTTTTGTGTCGCCCAAAGCCATACCTCAAATGCGCGATACGGCGGATGTGCTGGCGAAACTGGATATGGACGACACCACATCCAAACTATTGGCCATTGTTGCCAACCTGCGCGGCGCCGAAGATGCTGTGCAGTTTGACGAGATCACCTATCTTGGTTTCCCGTTCTCTATTTCCGAAACCTTTCAGCAACGTAATACCAATTCAAGCATTGCCGAATCATTCGAAACGGTTAAAAACATCAACAAGCTTTGTCGGCAGCATAATAAAAACTTGTTGGTTTATCTGTCCATGGGTTTTGGCAACCCTTACGGGGATGAATGGAGCCCGGAGATAGTGACGCATTGGGCGGCGCAAATGGTTTGCGAAGGCATCGGCATTATTTCGCTGGCTGATACGACCGGCACATCTACACCCCAAAAAATAAAGGACATCTATCGTAACCTGACAACCCTGTTCCCTCAAACGGAGTTTGGTGTGCACCTGCACTCTACCCCTACTAAAAGTACCGAAAAAATAAAAGCGGCATTTGACAGCGGCTGCAAACGATTTGACAGCGCCTTAAAAGGATACGGTGGCTGCCCAATGGCAGCTGATGACCTGACAGGTAATATCGCTACCGAAAATGTGATGAGCTTTATGCAAAATCAGGGTATTGACCTGGGGCTTGATATGGATAAATGGAATGAAGCGATGGCGTATTCAGGTGAGATTTTTGGATGAGCTAAACTCCCCGTTCGTCATTGCGAGGAACGAAGCAATCCCTACACGAGCAAATCGATGAAACCAATCGGACCTGTAAAGCATAGAGATTGCTTCGTTCCTCGCAATGACGTGAGAATAACTACACCCGCTTCTCCATCGTAAAATGCTGTATGCCCGCTTCTTCAAACTGCTCGCCTACTTTTACAAAGCCAAAGCGCAGGTATAAAGTGATCGCGTCGATCTGCGCGTGCATATAAACGTAGCTGGCATCGACAGGCAAATCATTTAAAACGGCTTGAACAAGGGCCTGGCCTGTTCCTTTACCGCGGTAGGGTTTTAGCACGGCAAACCGCTCCAATTTATAGCCTTTATCGGTTTTGCGCCAGCGCGATGCACCTGCGGGTACGCCGTCAACGGTGGCCAAAAAATGGGTAGAAACATCTTCATTTTCCCACTCCAGTTCGGGCGGACAATTTTGTTCGCCAACAAAAACCTCGCGCCTTATGGCAAATACTTTTTCCAGATCGTCCGGGTTGGTAACCTTACTTACTTTTATCTCCATTAGTAGCTTTTTCTAACTTTCGCACAGGAGAGCGGCGGGCACTGCTTGATTTAAACCTTTGGTTATCATCAGCCGCATCGATAGAATGGGTGCAGCCCAGGTCTTCTTCCTGCTTGGCTAAGATAGCTATTCTGACATAAAACTTATGCAATTGGTCCAATTCCATTTCGGTAATATCCTCAATATTTACCATGCGGTTACTGGCACCCTGGTGCGCTGCTATCAGCTCGTTCAATTTGATATGCACCGCCTTTGAATCTTTGTTCTGCGATTTCTGGATCAAAAACACCATTAAAAAAGTAATGATGGTGGTACCGGTATTGATAATGAGCTGCCAGGTTGTGGAGTAATTAAACATCGGCCCTGTGCCCGCCCATATTACTATTGACCCAGCGGCCAATATAAACGCCGCCGAACTACCGGTAGCGTTGGTTGCCCAGTTGGCAAATTTTTCGAAAAAGTTTTTTTTGTTGTGAGCCATTATTTTAAAATTTTATAGGCTAACAAAAAAACGCCGGTGTTGTTACACCGGCGTTCAATTTTTGACATTAATTTGTCTAATTAAAGCTTGCTGTAAACGTCGAGGCAGTTTAGATCATCAAACGCGGTGGTTAGGCGCTTAACAAACTGGTCTTCGCCTTTACGCAGCCAAACACGGGGGTCGTAATATTTTTTGTTTGGCGAATCAGCACCATCCGGGCTACCGATCTGGCTTTGGAGGTATCCTTCTTTACTTTGGTAATAATTTTTGATGCCTTCCCAAAATGCCCATTGCATATCGGTATCAATGTTCATTTTAATGGCACCGTATGATATGGCTTCGCGAATTTCTTCCTGGCTTGAGCCTGAGCCACCGTGGAACACAAAGTTGATCGGTTTTTCGGCCGCAAGGTTAAATTTCTTTTTCACATACTCCTGCGAGTTATGCAGGATCTTTGGTTGTAACTTAACGTTACCCGGTTTGTAAACACCGTGCACGTTACCAAAAGCAGCAGCTACCGTAAAGCGCGGACTAACTTTTAATAAGTGCTCGTAAGAGTAAGAAACCTCTTCGGGCTGGGTATATAAACGTGAACTATCTACATCGGAGTTATCAACGCCGTCTTCTTCGCCGCCGGTAACGCCTAATTCTATCTCTAAGGTCATGCCCATTTTAGCCATACGGGCTAAATATTTGGCAGATATTTCGATGTTCTCTTCGATCGGCTCTTCCGAAAGATCGAGCATGTGCGATGAAAACAGAGGTTTCCCGGTTTCGGCAAAGAATTTTTCGCCATAGTCCAGCAAACCATCAATCCATGGCAATAATTTTTTAGCGGCATGGTCGGTGTGCAGTATCACACCAACACCGTAGTGCTCTGCCAGTAAATGGATATGCCTTGCAGCCGAAACGCCACCTAAAATACAGGCCTGCAGTTTAGAGTTATCTAATGATTTACCCGCGTAAAACTGCGCGCCACCGTTTGATAGCTGGATAATTACCGGCGAGTTTACCGCCTTTGCTGTTTCCATTACGGCATTTACCGAGTTAGTGCCGATAACATTTACCGCCGGCAAAGCAAACTGATGCTTTTTGGCAGCCTCAAAAAGCTCCTGCACCTGGTCGCCGTGCAATACGCCTCTATAATTTTTGATGTCCATGTTTATAGTTTTGATTTCGTTTCGAAGTTATAAAAAATACTAATCCCATCAATACTTAGTGTACTTTTTACACTATATTTTATTTTAAGGATGGCTTTTTATTGCCACTAATTATTCACAACGTGGCAATACCCAAACAAGTGTATGAATTTTTTTGTTTCTTTGCAGGACAATTGAAAGAGAAAGACACAGTAATGGCTTGGTTTAAAAGGGAATCCCAGGGGATAATTACGACTACTGAAGAGAAAAAAGAAGCGCCCGACGGCATTTGGAACAAATGTCCGCAATGTAAAAAACCGCTTCACTACTCCGAACAGGTTGAAAATCAATACGTATGCCACTATTGCGGTTACCAGCTACGCATAGGCTCAAAAGAATATTTTTCGATATTGTTTGATGATAACAAGTTTAAAGAGCTTTTTGGTAACATTACCTCGGGCGACCCGCTAAACTTTGTAGATACCAAAAAATACAGCGAGCGTTTAGAAGAGAGCATGGCCAAAACCGGCCTTAAGGATGCAATACGTGCCGCTCATGGCAAAATCGACGGCCAGGACCTGGTGATCGCGTGTATGGATTTTAATTTCATTGGCGGGTCAATGGGCTCTGTTGTGGGCGAAAAGATCGCAAGATCGATAGATTACTGCATCGCCAAAAAGATCCCTTTCCTGATGATCTCCAAATCGGGCGGCGCGCGGATGATGGAAGCAGCTTACTCATTAATGCAAATGGCTAAAACATCGGCCAAACTGGCTTTACTGTCGCAAGCTAAAATACCTTATATATCTTTATTGACTGACCCCACCACCGGAGGTGTAACCGCATCGTACGCTATGCTGGGCGATATCAACATTGCTGAGCCGGGTGCCTTAATTGGCTTTGCCGGACCGCGTGTTATTAAAGAAACCATTAAGAAAGACCTGCCCAAAGGCTTCCAAACTGCCGAATTTGTGCAGGAACATGGCTTTTTAGATTTTATTGTTGACCGCCGCGAAATGAAAGCTAAATTATCTTCGTTTTTGAAGATGATGGCGAATTAGTTGGTGATGGTCAATGGAGAGTAGTTAAGTGCATGCAACCAACGTGTCGTCTCTGTTGTCTAACGGAGAGAACTTCTATCGCAGACCTTTATGGAGTAGAAGATTTCTCCCTCCGGTCGAAATGACAATGAGGGTTTTCTAAAATATCTTCTTCCGCTTTAAGCGCAACGAATTACCAATTACCACAACATCAGAGAATGCCATGGCAAAAGCACCTACCATTGGGTTTAACAAGCCTATGGCCGCGATAGGGATTGCTACGACGTTGTAGGCAAAGGCCCAAAACAGGTTTTGTTTAATGGTGATGAGCGTATGCTTGCTGATCTGCATAAACTTAACTACCGACTCCAGATCAGTGTTGAGCAGCACCACCTTTGCCGATTGAATGGCTACCTGGCTGGCATCGTTCATGCTTACACCCACGTCGGCCTGGGTAAGGGCGGGCGCATCGTTAATACCATCGCCTATCATAATGGTTTTGCCTTTCTTTTTATAAAGGTCGATAATGGCCAGCTTTTGTTCGGGCAATTGTTCCGCGTGCACTTTTTCAATGCCGATGGCTTTAGCCACCTGCTCACACTTGGCCTGCCTGTCGCCGCTCAATAGCACGGGCACCAGGCCCATCTTTTTTAATTGGGTGATCAATGCCGCGGCTTCGGGTTTGATATCGTCTTGTATGGCTATTTTAGCCAACAATTGCTGATTTTTATATAAAAACAGGTTAAAATCTGAACCGCACTCCGCCTTTTCGGATTTTAAACCCGAACCGAGGAAATAAGAATTACCATTAACATCTTCGGCACGCATGCCAAGCCCTTTATCTTCGGTGGCCGACTTCAAGATCAGTTTAGTTAAGGGCAAACCTTTTAAGCCCGCTACCAGCGATTGCGCGATGGGGTGATTGGATCGTTCTTCGATGGCGAGAATAACGCCCCTGACAGTCTCTATATCATCACCTTCGGCTTTAATAGCTTTAATACCGAATTTGCCTGTTGTCAACGTTCCGGTTTTATCAAAAACCACAAATTTAGTATTGGCAACGGCCTCTATGGTATCGCCACCTTTGATCAGGATGCCGTTTTTAGCGGCGCGGCCTAAGCCTACCATAACGGCAGTTGGTGTGGCAAGCCCCATTGCGCATGGGCAGGATATTACCAATACGGCGATGGCATTCATTAAAGCTTTTTGAAAAGTGATGTCGAAAGCGTAGTAAGCCAATAAAAAAGTAATTAAAGAAATGCCAATAACAGCCGGAACAAATACCGCCGCTACCCTATCACCTAATTTTTGTACAGGTGGTTTCGCAGATTGGGCCCGTTTCATCAACTCAATGATCTGCGAAAGCACAGTGTTGGAGCCAACTTTGGTAGCGATCATGCGGATATTACCGTGCTGTACAATGGTACCGCCGATCACCTTATCGTATTTTGCTTTTTCGACAGGGATGCTCTCGCCTGTAAGCATTGCTTCGTCAACGGACGCATCGCCCGAAAGCACATCGCCATCTACTGGTATTTTATCACCTGTGTTAACTAACAGGATATCGCCTGGCCTTACTTCTTTAGCACTGATCACTTCGGTTTGGTCGCCTACAATACGGGTGGCGTTTACCTGCTGTATTTTAACCAGGTCTTTAACCGCTGAGGTAGTTTGGCTGACAGAACGCTTTTCGAACACGTTACCCAACAGCACCAGCGTGATGATAGTGGAGCAGGTTTCGTAAAACAGGTAATTTTCGCCTAAATGCTGTAAGGTGCCTATTAAACTATAGATGAATGCTGATGACGATCCTACAAAAATAAGGACATCCATATTAGGCACGCCGCCTTTTAACGAGCTGATGGCGCTTTTACCAAAGTGCAGGCAACCCAAAATAAAAACAGGCAGACAGAGTATTAATTGAAGTATGGGGTTATGCAAAAAGTGCCATGGCAGCACCATGTGCGCCAATAGCGGGATGGTAAAGATGAGCGAGAAGATAAATTTATTTTCGACCTTTTGATAAAATGGCTCTTTGTGGGTGGCCATATCGGCAATCACATGGTAACCCAGGCCCTCAATATCTTTGATGACACCCGGTACAACCGACTCATCAGTCGTGGCAAACTTAACCTCTTCGCTGGCAAAGTCGACGTAAATGTGTTGTAAGCCTTTCTTTTCCAAAAGCTTATGCACCGATATGGCACAATTATTACAGTGCATCCCCGTCACGTTCAATTCAACCAACTGTTCTTCGGCCATCATGTTACAAAAGTACGGCTATTTACAACCACGATAAATAATTAGCGTAAGTGCAATGTAATTTTAAAAAGGGTTTGACATTAGCGGGAAGATTTTTACATTTGCAAACCAAAAACGGTAGATGTAGCTCAGTTGGTTAGAGCATCGGTTTGTGGTACCGAGGGTCGTGGGTTCGAGCCCCATCATTTACCCGCTCAAACGCCTTTCATGAAAATGGAAGGCGTTTTTTTGTTTGATGGATTTGTGTTATTTTTATTAAAAATTAATATCATGGTAACCGCCGAGATCAAATTACCGGAAAAAGATGCTGAAATGATTTTGAAAGTAATCTCAAAATTAGGAGGGAAAGTCAAATTAATAGGTACCCCAAAGCTATCACCTGCCGCAAAAAAAATGAAGAAAGACCTGGAACAGGCTTTTAAAGAGATCAAACTGCACCAGGAAGGTAAGATTAAGTTGAAAACGCTGTCTGAGGTTTTAGATGAGCTTTAAGATATTACCATTAGCGCCTTTTTTGAAGGAGCTTAAACATCTTTCGAAGAAATATCCTTCCATCAAGGATGATCTAAAAAAATTGGGGATTGACCTAACGTTAAACCCCAAGTCGGGTACTCCTATCGGTAAAAATTGCTACAAAATACGGCTCTCTATCACCAGCAAAGGAAAGGGCAAAAGCGGAGGCGCAAGGGTCATAACGCATTTATTGGTAACCCTTGAGGATGAAACTTTGTACCTATTAAAAATATACGACAAAAGCGACCTGGAAAACATTAGTGATGCGGAGTTAACCAACCTCTTGAAATTGATACCGGAAAATAAATAATAGGTTGTGGGTCGAGCCCCATCATTTACCCGCTTAAACGCCTTTCATGAAAATGGAAGGCGTTTTTTTTATTTGATGGATTATTTGAAATACTTCCGCAGCCATCATTATCCTTCCAATAAAACCTTCCGCCCGTTTCTCTGTTATTAACCCTGATCGCAAATAACTGCGATCGCGATTTAATAAACAGACCTATGAAAATTAAAATATTGCTACCCATTATGTTCGCGGTAGCGGCACTGGCCACGAGTTGCGTCAGCAAGAAAGAATACATGCAACTGCAGGCTGATAACGCCAAATTGCAGGATGCCAATAAAGACCTGAACTCGCGCTATGCGAGTACCACACAAGACCTGAACATCGCGAAAAGCAGAAATGCAAGCCTGGAAGAGCAAATAGCTACGGCTAAAGCAAACGCGCTGGCGTTACAGAACGCGCTGGATAAATGTTTGGCCGGCAATAACCAGGGCGGTGCTAATATTGCCAAACTGGTTGATCAGATCAATGCTTCGGATAAATACATCAGGCATTTGGTTGATCTGAAAAACAAAAGCGACTCGCTCAACGTGGTACTGACCAATAACCTGACCCGCTCGTTAACGCCTGAGGAGAGTAAAGACGTTGATGTTAAAGTGCTGAAAGGCGTAGTTTATGTATCCTTATCGGATAACATGCTTTACAAATCGGGCAGTTACGAGATATCGGACAAAGCAGGTGCTTCGTTAAGTAAAATTGCCAAGATCATTATGGACTATAGCACTTACGATGTGCTGATAGAAGGTAATACTGACAATGTACCTATTGTGCAAACCAATATACGTAACAACTGGGACCTCAGCGCGCTGAGGGCATCATCGGTTGTGCAGGCTTTGCAAAACACTTATGGTGTTGACCCTAAACGTTTAACAGCGGGCGGGCGTGGTCAATATAACCCGATAGCTGATAATGGTACGGATAGCGGCAAAGCACAAAACCGTCGTACACAAATCATTATTACACCCAAACTGGACCAGTTTATGGACCTGATTGGCAAACCACCAGCACCAAGTAATTAACAAAGATTCCACTTTGATATAAAACGCCCTTCAAAAAATCGAGGGGCGTTTTTTTGCTTAATGATGAACTCACCATGGTGTATAGTGATTTATTCTTTGTATTTGTAAAATGTCAATGACTGGTCAATCAAGTCAAGTTTTACGATACCGCTTCTTATTCCTATAAAAACATTTTTATCATCCAACACAGCAATAGAATTGGGATATAAACTACTCCAAAATGTTTCTTTAAAAACACGTTCTTTCTTAAAATTTTTAACAATGTAAAAGTTTTCGTGAGTCGCAATAAGAAACTTGTCTTTGTAAATAGTAAACGCTTCGGGCGCATCATCAAAATCAACCAGTTTAGTAAATGTAAACTTATAGCCTGTCGTATCAAGTTCAAATATTGCACCACCACTGTAAGTCATATGGGCAAGCCCTTCTATGAAATAAATCTTGTTTTTGAATTCAAAAATGAACTTGATATTCCCACTTTTGATATCAATAGCTTTTTTAGTAGGATCCGATGGTTTAAAAGTTAGTTGTCCGCCCCATTCTCCTCTATTTATCCCAACAAGAGTTCCTGATAGCATTTTGAGTTCACTGCGATGTACCTCTTTAACTTTTTTGACGTCAAGTTTGCCATTAACTATTGAAACGCCAAACTCGTTTTGCGAATAATTTAGTGGATACCATTCTTTGCTTCCCGCTTTTGGCGTGGCTATCTCGATAAACTCCTTGGGAATTGAATGCTGGGTTTGTCCACAACTTATTACAGCAAAAGCGGGAAGGAATGCAACCGCTAAAATTATTTCCTTAAAACGCATCTATGGTAATTCAATATTGTACACAAAAACGGTTTGATATCCGCACACTTAGCCACATTTCTGCTTTATATCTCCACGTAAGTGGTACCCGGTATAAATTTTTTAGCGTTGTAGGATACGAGCAAATCCTGCCAGGTGTGGCCAAACTTTTGCTCCAGGTGCGGGTAATCTTTAAACGTCCCGGCAAAATCGCCGCCCCAGTTAAACCCATATTTTTTAAATGTGTTAACCACGATCATCCAGTTTGGGTCGTTTTGGTTCCACATTTGTTTGCCATTTACGATCAGCACAAAATCGACAGCGAGCCCATAGTTATGGTACGACTGCCCTGCTTTAGCTTTAGATACGATATTGCCCATTGGCTTGGCCGCCGATTTACCATCGGGATTTACAACAGTGCGGCCAAGGGCGTAGATATCTTCACTCTCCTTAAAAGTGCGCAGGCCTTGTGTGATAACAGGGTGCACACCTTCGGGCGTAGCTTTTACAGCTTCCTGATAGGCTGTTAAAGCAATATCGCGCAATTTGGGGTGCAGGGTTTTGAGTTGTGCTAATGAGTCGTCCATGGTATTGTTTTTTTATAAAACTACATATTATATCAAACAAATGATATCTTATTTTTTTGGCAGTTATCCGCCCCTATTTCGTAGTTTTATCAACGGATGATGATCGCGAATATATTGATGAAAAAGCTGGGTGTTTTGGTATTAATAGCCGGATTTGCCGTAATTGGCGTTGGCAAATGGGCAGTTGACCGGGTTAGCGCGCCAAATTCCGTCGGGGCTAACCCAAACCCACTGAAGAATATGTTTGGCATTAACGCCTACGAGTGGAACTTTTTGCAGGACCCCAATAACCTGAACGACCCATTACATATCTATCCTCCAAAAATGCAGCTGATCAAATGCTTTAGCGGCGTGCGGCATTACCTGGATTGGGAGAAGATAGAGCCCGAACAAGGCAGCTTTACTTTTAACCCCGCCCGCGATGGCGGCTGGAATTACGATGCTATTTACGCCGAGTGTAAACAAGACGGCATTGAGGCATTGGTTTGTTTGAAAAACTGCCCGCCATGGCTGGCTAAAACTTATCCCAAAAATGAACAAGGTGGCGAAAACGTACCTGCTCCATACGGGCTTGACCGGCAAGACCCGGCATCGTATAAATTACAGGCACAGGCGGCCTTCCAGGTAGCGGCGAGATATGGCAGCAATACGGCTGTAGATGCAAAATTAGTAACTGTTAACAGTAAACCCCGCTGGACCGCCGACCAGGTAAACCAGGTTAAAACTGGACTGGGGTTGATCAGATACATTGAATGCGATAATGAACGCGATAAATGGTGGCGCGGCAAACAGGCGCAACAGAACGCGGCGGAATATGCGGCAAACCTATCGGCTTTTTATGATGGCGACAAAGGCAAACTGGGTAAAAACGCGGGCGTTAAAACCGCCGACCCGGCTATGCAGGTGGTGATGGGCGGCATTGCCAACCCCGACCCCAAATTTGTGCAGGGCATTATTGATTGGTGCAAAGTGCATCGCGGCTATAAAAAAGATGGCCGTGTTGATCTTTGTTTTGATGTGATCAACTATCACTTTTACCCCAACGATAACCAGGACCATTTTAATAAACAGGCTACACGCGGCAAAGCACCTGAGCTTACAGAAGCGGCCAAGGTTGCGGATAGTTTTGTGGCTTTAGCCAACAGCATACCCAACCACCCGCCGGTTTGGGTAACGGAGTGCGGCTACGATATTAATCCGCAAAGCACACAACGCGCCTCGGCTACGGCTGGCAAAACCGCTTTGCAAACCCAGGCCGACTGGATATTGCGGTCGGCATTGCTGTTTAACCGGCAGGGCGTTAAGCGTTTGTTTTTTTACCAGTTGTTTGATGATAATGCCAGCAGCGTGCAATACAGCACGTCGGGTTTGGCTGATGGCGCTACCTTAAAGCGCCGGCCGGCCGCCGACTATATTTTGCAGGCCACCAAACTGATGGGGAATTATACTTATCAAAAGACCATCAGCAGTGACCCGCTGGTTGATGTTTACCAGCTTGGCGCGAAGAAAATGTACGTACTAACTGTACCCGACGAAAAAGGACGCACAGCGAACTACACTTTAAACCTGGGCGCGGCCAAAAGCGCTATGGTGCATAGCCCTGTAGCAGGTAAGGATGTAATGGACAGCCATCCGGTGAAAACTGTAAATGGCAACCTGACTTTAACGGTTACCGAAACGCCTGTGTTTGTTGAAAGTTTTGGTAAATAAGCCCTATATTAAATAGCTGCGAACCCTGATTCAGCCGCGGATATAAATATGATGATTAACATTACTGCAGCAAATCCATACAGAATAAACTGATTAGTGCCAATGTTATTGATAATTTGCAGTTGTCGGTGGCTAAATATTTCCCTATTCATTTTCATGCTAAAACAACACTCTAACACTGGTTTTGTTTTGTTTAAATTAAATAAATAATTTATTGATTAAACTATTAACTATTAATTATCAACAAGGATTACGTAGTTAACGCATAATGTAGCAAGTTTGGCGATGGATAGTCATCCGGTAAAAAACCAAACTGCCGCAAGGTTTTATTGCTACTGCAAGGCTCCAGCCTTGTGGTACGCATGATTGGTAAGGTATGTTGATTAGAATGTTTACCACAAGGCGGGATGCTTGCGGTAGCGGTGACGTACGGGGGCAGAAATCTGTATAAACAGGTCATCCTGTACTACGCGCACTCCACCACAATTACAGATCATGACCTACGATAAAGCGATCGCTTATGATTAATTAATTAACTTTTTGTTAATTAATTAATCATAAAGAAATAAAATAATCTCCTTTTTAAATAATTGGCCTACTTATTGCATTCGTTGATATGCCGCGACTAATGCGGCATACCCATGAAAAACAAAAAACTTATCGCACAACTGAACGACGTATTGTCCGAGTTATCCGCCAGCACCTCGATCTACAAAAGTGTTGTACATTATTCAAAAAAAGACTATTTCAAGTTGTTTTTTTCAAGGTGCCTGGAAAACCGGCGCCAATATATGAAGGACATAAAAACGGGAATAATAAAAGCGAAAGGCAGGGTGAAAACACAACGGGCTACCCGCCACGCAATAGGTAGCGTATGGACCGCTATCAAAGTAACCATTAGTAGCAACCCCGAATTGACCATGCTTGAGGATATAAACAGGCGGGACGTTGGTTTGTTGGAATTGTATCAAGGAGTTCTTGCCTTACCATCACTTTCTCCACTTTTAAAGAACCTGCTTGAGCAGCACGTAATGGATATTAAGAGCGACACGAGAAAAACGGAAGTCTTGAATTGGGTATACGCCGGATCATAATACCTCGCAATTCGAAGTCTCCGACTTTGAATGACTATACGGATAGTCGCTGACTACCGTGATGGTGCTGCTTTATTGTAGTTGTAAACTACGGGCATGTTAGTTTGAGGTCTCCGACTTCGAACAGCGGTGGGATTTGTCCTGTTCTGGCAAAAACACTTGCTAAAATAACGTAGATTTGTAGCGCAACATACTATTTAATAAAAAATACATTTTGATGCAGGTCAAAGAGGAAAGTAAGGACAAATTTAAAGTAGCTCTGTTTAGCCTGGTCCAGGCAATTAAAAAAGAATCTGAAAGCTGTGGAAAAGCGTGCGGCGGGCTTAATGAAAAAGAGCTGATTATTGTGCATTTAGTAGGTCAAAAGCAAAATATAAAAATGAGTGAGATAGCTGCAAATCTTGAGGCCCCGATGAGTACGCTTACAAACATAGTAGACAAACTCGTTGAAAAGAAATTCCTGTCCAGGGGGCACTCCAGCGAAGATAGACGTGTTATAAATGTCTTTTTGGACGCTAAGGGAAAAAGGGCTTATAAAACAATTCTTAATCAGAAAGAAAAAGTATCTGAAAATGTCTTATCACAATTTGACGACAAGACACAAGATCTTGTTATAGCGCACATGCACGCTTTGGCTTCTTCTTTAAACAATACATAAAAGTTTTTTTGTTTAATTGATACGATATTCGTAATATTGTAATGTCGTAATAATACGATCGCCTTTCATAGGCATATTTTTTGTTTGATTATTTCGATTATGGGAATATTCTAAAACGGAAATAAAGTAGGTGCTATTTATTGTTAAAAACGACACAGACACATAACTTAAACATAATTACTTCCATTAAAAGATAAAAAAATGAACGAAAGTATATTAATAACCGGGGCAAATACCGGGCTTGGGAAAGAAACCGCACGACAGTTAGCATTAAAAAACGAAACAAAAAAGGTAATTCTTTTCTGCAGAAATCAATCAAAAGTCGAGGCAGCAAAAAAAGACCTCGAGGAGAAAACTGGGAAGAAGATTTTCGAAATTATTATCGGGGATGTTTCGGATGCAAATTCTGTGAGAAAAGCAGTAGAAAAAATAAAGGAGCCTATTGATGCAGTCATTCTAAATGCGGGTGGCGTAATTGGCAAAACGGCTGCGAAAATGACGCCTTCCGGCATGAATGAATTAGCTGCTACGAATATTTTAGGTAATGTAATTTTAGTGGAAGAATTAATAAAACGTGATTTGTTAAAAAAAACAGTATTATCGGTAAGTGCGGAAGCTGTACCGGGCGTAAAGGTGCTCGGTATGAAGCCGGTTGCCATGAAAACTTCATCTGTAGATGAGTTTGCTGCTGTTCTTGATGGAACCTATTTTGGTGACAAGTTCGAAGCAATTCAAGCATACGGATATGTCAAATATGCAGCGACAATGTGGACCTTATCAATGGCAAGAAAATATCCGGACATCAAATTTGTGGTCATGAGTCCCGGGAACACGGGCGGAACTAATGCACCGGATAGTTTGCCCCCTGCAATGAAATTTATGTTGAAGTATTTGATGATGCCAATTGTATTTCCATTGATTGGAGGAATGGTGCATTCCTTAGAAGTGGGTGCAAAACGCTTTGTAGATGGCGTTTCTGATGAGCGATATAAAAGTGGTGTTTTTTATGCAAGTGCAGCCGGTAAGTTATCAGGGGACGTGGTTGACCAGAGCACTTTCTATACCGATTTAAAAAACACGTTATTTCAAGATAACGCTGATGAAGCCATTCACCGTTTCATAAAATAAGCTTGAAAAGATCGACGAATTTGGCTACAGCTGTAAAAAGGGCGACGTTTCTGATTGTGAAAAAGCGAATTTGAATAGCTACATCTTCTGAAGCGCGACCAGGGTGGTCCGCACATCCTCCAGTGAACCGACGGCCACGAAGATATGGAAACCGTAATCGCCCGATAAGCCATTGGGGTTTTGAAGACGGAAAACGCAGTTCCATTTCATCACCCTAAAATCGTTCATCCGCCAGCGGCCATAAGTGGGCCCATGCCCATCGCGAGGTGCTTGCGGCCCCGGAGGAGAAAAAACGCCCATGGCATATTTTCCATCGGAGGTTGAAAAAACCAGCGGCAGCGATTGCTCGCCTGGTCCATCATCAACCGGGGCAAGCTTCCCGGTGCTTAGGTCAAATACCTGAAACTGATCAAACTCCGGTGGCATGTAACTTGTCAGCGCTTCGATAACGCAGCGTGTATTATGATACTCAGGAGCGAGTGTAACCGTGATCTGGAAGTCGATGGCGTGCGGTAAGTTCTTGTAGCCGATCACCATACGCTTGCGCAAATGATCATTGGAAAGAATTGTTTTATCGCGCGCTGGTTTTCCGCCAGAGGTCTCGCCCGGATTTAGCCAAAACGCGGGCTGGCTAAAAGTCTCCAGCTTGTTTTTGTGAGCTTTGATCTTGAGCAATCGACTCGAAGAGGTGGCGCCAGCGCCATCATCAAGCGAGCCGGCCTCCGTGGGGTTGAACGTCTCGTCCGCGATGGGCTCTACCCCCGCGTTACCATTCCAACATGTTTGTAACTCCCGGCCATGGTCTGCGTTATTGATAAACTCCTTGCCATTCCATTTTAAAGACTCAATGGCCCCAGCCGTTCGCGAAGTGGTTTTGATCACGATCTCTGAGCTTCCGGCCTTCGCCCGAATGACCGTGTCGCGGCGGAGCTTGGAGACATGGGGCTGCTGGCCAAAACTGTAGGGCGCATAAAATATGAACAGGAATATTCCTGTTAAAATAGTTCTTCCCAGACTGTAGCAGTACTTTCTTTTCATGGCAATTTAGCCCTAGGTTATTCCTCCTACCCTTTCTTCCTTGCGGGATTAGATTTCATGGTGAAGTTGGCCTTTGAGGTAATGGCACCTTGTTTGCCATTGTTATTTTGTACTTCGCCTTTTTGAGCGGCTTTTAAAAAGCTGCTTTTTTTTGATGCTTTTGCCATGATGGATATATTGGGAATGTTAACGGAAATCTGCTTCGGTTTTTTTAAAGATACGGATTAACCAGGTAACGGTAATAGTTTTTGTTATTGCGGTTCGTAAGGAGGCGGGATGATCTCGCGGATGCGGATAAAACCACCGTTGATATGGTCGATCTTCATCTCAAAGGTCGATTCGACGTTGGTTGCCGCCAGGCTGCCTATCACACCAAAAAACATACTGGCCGTAATTACATCGGCGGTATTAGGCGCTAGCTTGCCCGGGCCGGTAAACACCAGGTCATCATTCACCTTTTTTAGCGGGCAATATTCGGTTAAGCTGGAGATATAGGCATGGCCTTTGTATACCAGCGCGTAAACGTTTTTGGCTTTTACTTTCTGGGGCTTACCATCCGCACCGGTGGTTTTAATGGTGGCTGTATTTACGTCATCACCATTGATGGTAAATTGCTGATCGGGCAGCTGATCGCGGAAGGACTGATAAGTTAGATACACACCATCCACATAGGTTGAGGTAGTGTACACTTTTAACTGCTGTTTTTCGAAACTATCGATATTTAAAATATTATTGTAGGTGTAGGTTATACCGGCGGGATCTTTTAAAAGGTTTTTTTGGATAAACGAGGAAATAACCACGCCGCCGGTATCGAGGATCATCTGGGTAACATCGAGCGATGACTTTAAACAAATGACAGTATCTATTGACGAGACTTTTTGATACAGGTCTGCACCTTTGGCGTAAAGGGCCGCGCGTAAATAACAGTAACCCTTCTCGCTGAAACCGGCTGTTATTTCGGCAAAACTAAACTGGCGGATCTGTAGAATTAGTTCATGATTTTTTGCTATGCCATCGATAGCAGAATTAAATACCGCGCTTAGTTGCTGCGTGAAAGGCTTTTTTGGTACGACCTTAGCCTTACGGTTAAAAGCCCCTAACTGCACCACTCCGAGGTTGGTCGTATCGGGACGGATATCGAGACACCTGATGGTATTGTAGTGGCTGTTGCTGACTTTAACAGTGGGCAACTTGAGCGTGATGTCCTGCGTTTTTTGGGCGCGGGCGACTGTAAAGCCCAATAATAAAAGGAAGCAACCAGCTATGGATCTGAACATTTTAAATGGTATTGATACGTATGTAAAAATATCATTTAAAATATCGTAAATCAATAGTTGGCGCCGTATTTAAGCAGGACGACGCGTCGCTATCCGGGTTTTACCGGGCTGCCCACCCAATCGGTCCCGGGTGAAAGGTTTTCGCCTTTCATTACGAGCGAGAGCGCATCAATACGGGTATCGTTACCGATATCACTATCGTACAGTATGATGGCACGAGTGGCTATGCTGCTGCGGGCACCGATCTTAACGGGGCCTATCTTCATTACCCGGTCTTCGAACAGGTGGGTTTGCGGCCCGCATTCTTCGTTCAGGGCAGAGTCATCGCCGATGGAGATCATGTCGTGTTCGGTAAAGTCGGTGGTGTTGAGCCATACGCGGCGGCCAATTTTTACGCCCATTAAGCGCAAGGCCATGGGCAGCCATGGTGTCCCGCGAAGGTGGTCTAATAAAAAGGGAACGGCCAGAGCTTCGTAGGTTGAGGTGATGCCCTCGCTGCGCCATACCATCCAGGTCCACATGGGTTTTTGGCGGGCGGTGTACTTGCCTATAAATGCCCATTTTAAGATCACGGTCAGCAAAAATGCCGGCATGCCCATAAAAGCCAGGTAATAAACCGGGAACAGCGTGATGAGTTGCCAAAACGGCGCATCGGTAACCAAACCATGCGCGAAGGTGATAAAGAAGATGGTAAAGCAGATGATGGCGCTTTCGGGTAAGATAATGCGGATAGCCTCGACCGTACCGCGTGCTATTTTGCGCCAAAGCGATGGCGTAATGGTAAGCTCGGGTGGGTAAACGGTACTCCCCTGCCTGCGGGGCATGGCTATGGCCGGCGAGCCAAACCAATCCTTAGCCTCCGACTCATTTAACTGGTCGGCAGTTGGCGGGGTTGACAGTACGCCGATGAGCATATCGCTGGGCAGGTTATACCCTTGCGGGATGAGCGCGCTGTTGCCTACAAAGCTGCGGTTTTCAATCACCGTACGTTCCAATATCAATTGCTGTCCGCGCACGTCGGCTTCGCCCAGGGTAACGGCATCGGCAATAAAACAGCCGTCGCCGATCTCTAACAATGGGTGGGTTACGCTGCTGGCGGTGGATACTTCGGTGTTCTTACCGATCCTGGCGCCAAGCGCCCTAAAAAACGCGGATACATAAACTGTAGCGTAAATGGGGTGCAACACGATGAGGCAAAGGGACATGAGCTGATCGGCAAACCACTTACGGATGTATAGGGTGCTGTAAATGGGATACTTGCCGGGTTTAAGCCCGCGTTGCAGCAGTCGCGTAAGCACAATAGTTTCGAGGGCGAAGAGTATGATATAAATGGCGGCCAAAACGGGTACCAGGCCCATGTAGTTAAAGTTCCAGTCGTCGGCGTTGTTATCCAGCGTGTTGATGGTGATGATGGTGGGTATCAGCGGCAGCAAAATAATGAACGGGAACAAGACCACCGAAATGGAGAAAAGGAACATGTACTTTTTGCGCTTGAATGGCGATACGTACAGCGGTTGCGGCAAATCTTCGATGGGTTTGGTCTCTTTGAGTTGGGCGGGGCTGCCGTGCCAGATCTCGCCAGGCTTAATGATTTTGCCGGCTTGCAGGTGGGCCATATCCTGCAGTTCGCTCCAATCTTCCATTACGGCGCCGCCTGATATGACGGCTGCGCTACCGATGTAAGCGTGGTTACCAAGCGTGATGCTGCGGAGTTTGAGCCAGCCGTCTTCGACCGTAGCGTTATTGAGCATTACGCCTGAGCTGATGCTGACATCGCGGCCAATGGTGACCAAATCTTCGGCACCGATGCCAAAACTGCTTAGCTGGGCATCGGCTTCTACCTTAACGCCCAATAGTCGTAAAAACAAAGGGTATAAGGGTGTGCCGTTTAAAAACTGCATGGGCAACAAGCCGTTCATGGTTTTAACAAACCACCAGCGGAAATAGTACGTTCCCCACAAGGGGTAATCGCCCTCTTTCATTTTGCCAATGACCAGCCATTTGGTGGCGATGATGGTTGAGGTATAGATGGGCGGGATCAAACAAAAGAACAGGATGGCCATTAAAATAGCCACGCCCCGGCCGAAGTCGGTTTCCTGCTCTATGTAGTAGTAGCCCAGGTAGGGCGAAAATATCTCGACGGCGAACAAGCCGAATATCACACCGAGGGCCGCGGTTTGCGCCAGCCAACAGGTATAAAAGCGCCACCAGGGCACTTTGTTAAATACGCGTTGTTTTTGTGTGGTTTGTTTTTGCGACTCCCAAACCTCCACCAGGTTGCTTAACGGGCGATGCAGGTAGATATCTTTTAAGGATGCCTGCGGGATACCGGCGTCGCGGCGCAGGCGGGATACCAAAGCCGTGGCCAGTAAGGAGTGGCCGCCCAGGTCGTCAAAAAAATCCATTGCCAGGGTGGCGTTCTTGTTGGGGAAGATAGCGTTTACGATGGCCAAAAACCGATCGGCCATAGGCGCATTCATGTCCATGGTATCGGTTGGGTTGCCGGTGGTGGCCAGCAATATTTCGGGAACGGGCAGGGCCTTACGGTTAATTTTTCCGCTGGGCATACGGGGCATTTCGGGCAGGGCCACGATGACACCCGGAACCATATAGGTCGGTAATACTTTGGTTAGCTCTGCGCGAAGCGTCATCTCGTCGACAGCTACACCATCTTCGGTAACTACATAGCCTACCAACTGGTCCTGATCGTTGCTATCTTTTTTTACCGCTACCGCTGCCGACCTGATGCCCAGCATCTGGTTGAGTTTCACCTCGATCTCGCCCAACTCAATACGGTAACCGCGCAGCTTGATCTGATCGTCAAAGCGGCCTTGCAGGTCGACGGTGCCATCGGGGTTAATGATACAGGCATCGCCGGTGCGGTAGATCCTGTCGCCGGGCATATCGGCCAGACCGGCCGGCTTGGCTACAAATTTCTGGGCGGTCAGTTCGGGTAGTTTTACGTAACCGTTTGACAGGCCGGGCCCGCTGATCACCAGCTCGCCACGCTCGCCGCGGGGTAGTAAGTTTAATTGCTCATCAACCACCGCCAGGTTATAGTTAGGCAAAGGGTCGCCAATGGTGATGGCGTCGCCGGGTTGTAAGGATATAAATGTGGCGCTAACGGTGGTCTCCGTAGGGCCGTAACTGTTAAAAAATTGCCTGCCGGGTTTGGCCCATTTGGCCACCACCTGCGGGGTACACGCTTCGCCGCCGGCATTAACCAGGCGGATCTGCGGGTTATCGTCATCAATAACCGCTAACAGGCTGGGCACGGCGTGTAAAACGGTTATTTGCTCCCGCTTTAAAAGCTGACCTAACTCGTCAATAGCCTTCGAAGTCGTGTTATCGGCTACCCAAATGGTGGCGCCGGCAAAATAGCTTACCCAGGTCTCCTCGCACCACATATCAAACGATACCGAGAAACCCTGGTAAACACGATCGGTGGGCCGGATGTTCAATACCGTTTGTTCCGAGCGCACCAGGTGGCAAATTTGCCGGTGACTGATGGGGATGCCTTTGGGCTTGCCGGTACTGCCGGACGTATAGATCACGTAAGCGCAATCATCGGGTTTGGCGCTTTGGTTTATGGTAAATGTTTGGCCGGGTGATGGTTGTGCGGGTACCGTTAACCGTTTGCCTTTAACGTTCAACTGGTCGACGCTGAAACAGCCTTTGGCACCTACCTCGTTCAATACGGTCTCTACCCGGTCGGCGGGCATTTCGCGGTCGACGGGGATGTATGTGGCGCCGGCTTTGATGATGCCTAAAATGGCCATGTGCAGCTCAAGGCCGCGTGGCCACCATACACCTATTTTGTCGCCGGGTTTTATGCCCTGCTTAACCAGGTACGCGGCTACGGCATCGCTCCATTGGTCGGCCTGAGCGTAGCTTAGTTGCTGACCGTTAAAAATAAGGGCGGTTTGTGCGGCAAATTGTTGGGCCGAGGCCGTAAACAATTGGGCCAGGGTTTCGTCGCGGAGCAAGTCGGGGCGATGCGCACCATTAATGATGCTGGTTAAAATCGCAGTAGTCGTATCAGGGTACAATTCAGTTTATATTTAATGCTATCCCAGAGCATTGATTAGATACACAATGATAGGTATAGTTTATGGGTTATTTTATTGTAATTAAAAAATTACGGGCAATAGTTATCGACATGTTAACAGTTGGCCGGTTGTAATGTTGGGAGGGTGGGAAGTTATTTTTTGTTTGATGGAAGATGTGATAGGTACGATGGAAGATGGGGGTTATGGAAGATGGATGAGGTGATGCTGGTTGTTTTGGACGTTGCCCCGATAGCCATCGGGGCCCGCGCTATCCGTTACAAGTCCTCGCCCCGATGAAGGATCGGGGCTCCGGGCTTTCCACTGCTATCGCTAACGCGGGGTTGCGGGGCATAAGCCGGGGACGCTTGCGGTAGCGTGGGGTGCTAAAAGATCAGCCAAATGAAGACGATAAATATTGATATTTTTTCGATAAAATAATAAGTGAATTATTAACTTTACCCTAACCTGCAGTTAGATCACGAATGAATCCAGAAGATATTTCCTTTCACACCACATTTAACGGCGCACCGGGGGTGGTTAATTTTGTCAGCAATGACGGCTGGCAACGCCGGGTCGAAACATCTGGTGTGTTTAACATTCCGCAAGATGGAGGTGCTCAAATGGTCCATGTGAATGGCAATGTTCCCGATAGTGTTGTCATTGAGATCAAACGTGGGGGAGCTTTGTTAGCCATGTCAACCTATGTCGGAGCTTTTGCGGGCGATATCCGCTATGGTGTAAATAACGGAGGGCCGAGGTAAGGGTATGAAATTAATTACCGTAAGGGCTAATTTTGAATACTTTTCAGGAAAGGCCAGCGATTTGGCCAGACAATTGGCTCTGGCCGGTATTGCGATCGTCTGGATATTTAAAGTGGAATCCAAAACAGGGTTGGTCTTGCCAAAAATATATCATCTTCCGCTGGGCTTGTTTTGTACCGGTTTGTTTGCCGACCTGTTACAATATGTTTATGCCACGGTCATTTGGGCAGGCACAATGACGTTTTCTGGCAAGACTCAAGACGATGACCACGTAAAAGTATGGAGCTGGATCAACGTACCTACCTGGACTTTCTTTACGCTCAAAATGCTGGCATTTCTGATCGCCTATGTCCTGTTGTTACATATACTAATCACGCAGATATTAAGTTCACCAGGTTAATAAATCAATTTAGGACGATCCAAAAACGCAAGGTTCTTCCAACTCAACTGTGGTCGGTATTGTCACAGCACCGCATTACGGGCGACGGGTAAAGGTCGGTGACAACACCGACCTTAGGCTTAATTATGGATTTAACTAGCATGGTTTGCCCGTCTACGCCCTGTTGTCATTTCGAGCGATAGCGAGAAAACTTCTACAGCAGACATTTCTACAGCAGACCGGCGTGGAGCAGAAGTTCTCTCACTGTCGTTCGAGATGACATAGTTTTTATATTGGCACATTTGTAATAAATAAATTTTGTTTTATTGCATTTATTTACGTATTTTTATGTTTAAAAATTACAATTGTAATAACATAATTAACGTAAATAACAATAAAAATGGACCAGGAAACATTTGAAACCTATTACAAACTATCGCACCAGCAGCAGCGCTTTTGCGATCTTTATTTGACACATTTTAATGCTTTTAAAGCTGCTGTGGAGGCGGGCTATAGCGAGAACACGAGCCGCAAGGGGGCGCTTTTGCATGTGCCTAAAATTCAGCAGTATTTAAAGGAGGCGATGACGAGGCGGAGCCAGCGGCTGGAGATCACGCACGATATGATATTGCGGGAGCTATCCAAAATAGCCTTTGCCAATATGGGTAATTATTATGACGAGGACGCGATGATCAAACCGATGAACAAACTGACGGTGGACGAGAAAGCGGCCATTGCCTACTACGATGTTTTTGACCACTTGGACGCGGATGGGAATTATTGCGGCACGCAAAGTAAAATTAAGCTGCATAATAAAATGGCGGCTTTGGATAGGATTGCGCGGCATGTGGGGTTTTATGGAACTTTGGGGAGGAGTCTTGAGTCCGGAGTCGGGAGTCTTGAGTCGAAGAGGGGAAGAAGTCCTGAGCCGGGAGTCGAGCGTCTTGAGTCGGAAAGACGGGAAGGCATGGCGGCGCGCGCGGAGAACACACCCCTAACCTCCCGAAACGAGTTCGGGACAGGCTCTCTCGAGAGGGGAAATATGGCGGAGAGTCATTCGACGGTGGTGGTGGACAGAAGCACCAACAATTTGCCGATGGATTACCCAGAGGTGGAGGATGATGCTGGCGAGATTGAGGGGATAGACCTGAAGACTTTGGTGGCGTTGGAGGATGTGAATATTAGTCCGGGGGCGCCGTGGAAGGATGTGGAGGATGAGGGTAGTCTTGAGTCGGGAGTCGAGAGTCATGAGTCGGACGCTGGAGATCTTAATCGCTCGTATAACACACCCCTAACCCCTCTCACGAGGGGAAATATGGCGGAAAACATTGAAAATATTCTTACAATTTCCCCCCTGTCCTTTCCGCGTGTCATTGCGAGGGATGAAGTAATCGCACATAGGCAGGTCGAACTATGTAGAGCGGCTCTGTAAGTCGGGGATTGCTTCGTACTTCGCAATGACGGTTTAGTTGATAAATTTCCTCCTATTTCCCCCCTGTGCGATCGGCCAAATCCGAAATCGATCCCGTTAGACATCGGGACGAAATCCGAAATCAATCTACGTCAGATAGATCCTAAAAGTCGTCCCCTCGCCTACCTGGCTTTCAACCTCAATTTTGCCGCCCATGGCTTCTACCTGGTTTTTGGTGATAAACAGGCCTATGCCTTTGGCATCGGCGTTGTGGTGGAAGGTTTTGTACATGCCAAACAGGTCGTGCCCGTCTTTGGCGAGGTCGATGCCGAGGCCGTTATCCGCAATTTGCAGTACCAGGTGGCCCTCCTGCTTAAAGCAATCCACATTGATAACGGTTTTGTGCCCGGGCTTACCGTACTTAATGGCGTTTGACAGGAAGTTGAACAGGATGCTCTCGATATAGGCGGGGTTGTAGTCGATATGGAGCCCCGGCGCTACGTTGTTGTTTACCACCGCGTTCTGGCTTTTGCTCACCTTTAAAATGGCGATGGTTTTTTCGATATAGGTGTACAGGTTGAGGGTGCTGCGCTGCTCGCTGATGCTGGTTTGTATGGATACCACCTCGTTAAGGTGCATAATGGTTTCGCTAAGCTGCTCGGATACCTTTTTGAGGTGTTGCATGAGCTCAAGCTTTTCGGCCTCGTCGTCGGTATCAAATATGAGCTTAACCAGCATCTCGAAGTTGCCGGAGTGTGTGCGCAGGTTATGCGATATGATGTAGGCAAAGTTGATGAGGCGGTTATTTTGCTCGGTTACCAGCTCAAAGGTGTTTTGCAGCTGCTGCTCACGGCTTTTTTGCTCGGTAATATCGGTTACGTAACCGTGCCATATTACGCTGCCATCAGGCAGGCGTTCGGGCCGCGACATGCCCCGCATCCATTTTACGGGCTTACCGGGGATAACCCACCTAAACTCGTGCGACCAATCGTGCAGGGTGTTGTATGATGCGAGTACCGACTGGTAAAAGTCGGGAAAATCGTCCTTGTGGATGCGGTTAAAAACGGGCGATGAATCGTACCTGAACTCATGTGGCGCAAGGCCAAACAACTCGAGACTGCCGTTGCTGGCGAAGGGGAAGCAGGAGCTGCCATCGGCAAAGAACTGAAACTGGTAGATGACGCCGGGTATCTGTTCGGACAGTTTGGTTAACAGGGCGTCGCGCTCGCGCAAGGCGTCTTCGGCTGCTTTACGGGCGGTAATATCGCGCATACTGCCCTCAAAGCCGGTTATCAGCCCGGTTGCTTTATCAAACAGCACGTGCGCGTTGATGGAGGTGTAGACCGACTCATCGGACCCGGTACGCAGGCGCACGGGGAAATCGCTCACCTTACCATGTACCTTTAATAGCTCGATCAGTTTCTCCCGGTCCTCGGGATGATAGTAAAAACCCGCCACGTGGGTGCCTATAATATCGTCGCGCTTGTAGCCCGTGTAGTTCTCTATCGAGGGGCTGATCTCGGTAACGATGCCTTCGTAATCCGTCTGGTAAAAAACGTCCTGCACGTTCTCAAATATGCGGCGGTACTTGGCTTCGCTCTCTTTAAGCTTGTTCTCGGCGCTACGGCGCAGGGTGATGTTCTCGATCTGCGATACAAAATGCAGCGGCACGCCCGCGTTATCGCGCACCAGCGACACGCTTAACAGTGTGGTTATCACCTTTCCGTTTTTGTGGATGTACCGCTTTTCGATCTGGTAGCTGTCAACAATGCCGGCCAATAGCTTATCTACCAATTCCATATCCTCGGCCAGGTCATCCGGGTGGGTTATTTCCTGAAAGGTTTTGGTCATGAGCTCCTGGGGCGTATATCCCAAAAGGTCGCATATGTTTTTATTGACCCGGATCCATTGGCCTTGCGGCGATACCAGCGCCATGCCGATGGTGGAGTTTTCGAAAGCGCTACGGAACTGCTGCTCCCTGATCTCTAACTCTTCCTGTACCTTTTTAGTGGCATCAATGTTTTGCAAAGTGCCGTATATACGCATGCAAACACCATTCTTAAATTCGGCATGGCCGATTACACGGGTCCAAACCTGGTTACCCTTGGCGGTATTGACCTTGATCTCCAGATCGTACGATTTGCCGGTTTCAATTGCTTCGCGCACAGCCGCGATCAACTTTTGCAGGCTGCCATCGCCCTCGTTACTAAACCCGGTGCCTTTGCCCGCAATGTCAAAATGGGGTTCGTAATCGTCGGGCACCTCGTATATCTGTTTGATCACTTTGGTCCAAAACAGTTTGTTGGTGGTGAGGTCAAGGTCCCACCCGCCAACCTGTGCCACCTCGTTGGTTTCGGCAAGCATGTTTTCGGTTTTGACCAATTTGGTCTCGGCTACTTTTTCGGCTGTGATGTCCATATGGCAACCGGCCGCCTTTACAGGTTTACCGTTTTTAGTCCATTCGGTAACCTGGCCTGCGCATTTTATCCAAACCGTTGAGCCATTTTTATGCAGATAGCGTGCCTGGTATTGAAAAGGGCTTTTGCCACGGCTATCCAGGTGTGCGTCAAAGCTGCGGAGTGCCTGGGGAAGGTCTTCGGTAAAGATCAGCTTTTGCCAGCCATCGGCGGTATTTGGTAACTCGCCATCGGCATAACCCAGCATTTGCTGGTAAGCCAAATTGAACTGCGCGGTATTAGCGGGTATATTCCACTCCCATAAGCCGATAAAAGCATTGTCGAAAATAGCCCGGGTGATGGTATCCATTTACTAATAAGCGATCAGGTGAATATTGGAAGTAACAAATTTATATTGTTATTTGAAAGTACGAGCATTTTTTATCAATAACAACAACTATAAAGCCATATAATTTACGCATAATAATTAAGCAAGGTGTTTTTGCAACAATATTTAAATTTACACGTAAAAAGCGTAACGATGTATTACCATTAAATACTCAAATTGAGTAAGCATTTACCCATTAAATTGTTTGGGGAAAAAAGATTAACTGCGGGGCCGGATGATAAACAACTAAATATTTTCTTTACGATTAAAATTAACCATCAATTTTGATAATTTAGGGTCAATTGACAATTTGGTACGCGTTGTGCATATAAACAATTGATTAATCTATAATTTATTGCCTATATTTAATTAACTTTAAAAGCTTAAGTACAGATAAACCGCATACGCCCTAATTGCGTATGTTGTTGCAAGGTATGCTGACCTTGGCTTTTAAAATTTCATTATAAAATATGAAGACACAAATACTTGTTGTAGACGATGATATGAGCATATTAAAGCTCCTAAACTTTATATTATCAAAGGACTATGATATGGTGATCAAAAACAGCGGCCTTGAAGCGCTGAGCTGGCTTGAAGAAGGAAATGATCCGGACCTGATCATATCTGATCTGCAAATGCCTTACCTTGACGGGCAAACTTTTGTAAGAAATTTAAAAATAAGTGGGTTTTATAAAGATACCCCGATCATTGTACTATCGGGCAGTGATAACCTTGGCGAGGTGGTTGGCGAAATGCCCTATCGGATAGACTCGTACCTGCAAAAACCTTTCAATCCACAATCGCTTAAAGCAGCAATTACCCAAGTTTTAAACTTAAACGACGCACCAGGATATGCCAACAACTAACTGGGACAACTCCATTCAATTACAAAATAAGGTTGCTTATTTTAGCTCGGGGCCCGAAGACGAACTGGTTACCGAACTGAAACATCATTTTAGCGTAAAGCATGTATTATCATTTAACGCTTTTGAAGACTATTTGTCGGAGCAGTCGCTGCTAACCTTGCCCGACATTTTATTGATGGAAATTGATGAAGACGAATATGCCTTCACCCTGGTCGAAAAAATAAAGAAAAACCCCATGCTGCATGGGTTGCTTATCGTACTGCTTGCCAAGCAAACAAAGCGCGAGTGGAAGACCAAGGCCATACAACTAAAGGTTAACGACCTGTATAACTATCCCCTGCCCATAGATTACTTGTGCGAACGTTTGAACTTTTTGATCAAGTTTAAACTGATCAGACCAAAATTATCCGAGTTATTAAACCAGGTTGATGTTACGTATAAAATGCCTTTTAGCAAGCGCTTTTTTGATATCGTATCATCGGGCTGCGCTATTTTGCTGGCATCGCCCATTATGCTGGGTGTTGCTATCGCAGTTAAACTTGACTCAAAAGGCCCTATTATTTATAAAAGCAAACGGGTTGGCACGGGGTATAAGGTGTTCGATTTTTACAAATTCCGCTCGATGCGTACCGATGCTGACCAAATGATCGCCACACTATCGGACCTGAACCAATACAGCTCCGAAGAAGAAGGGAAAAGCAAAGCCGCCTTTGTTAAAATTAAAAACGACCCGCGTGTAACCAAATTAGGTAACTTTATACGCAATACCAGTTTAGATGAGTTGCCGCAATTGTTCAACATTTTAAAGGGCGATATGAGCTTAGTTGGCAACCGCCCTTTACCTTTGTACGAAGCCGAGATGCTGACATCGAACGAATGGTCGATGCGGTTTTTAGGCCCGGCGGGGTTAACCGGCTTATGGCAGGTTAGCAAACGCGGTAAAGAGGATATGTCTGAACGGGAACGCAAAAAACTGGATAACTTTTACGCTCAGAATTATTCGTTCTGGCTCGACCTTAAAATTCTTTTAGGAACTTTTCCTGCACTATTCCAAAAAGAAAAAGTTTAATTTCGCGAATGAGAAGATCTCTGCTCCTAATTTGTACAACGGTAATACTGCTTATCCCCGTAAGTAAAAGTTATGCACAGGAAAGTATGATGAACGATATATCATACCCCTTTCTGGAAAAGCTGATAGCCACTGCCAAACAAAACTATCCATTGGTAAAGATCCGGCAAGAACAGGTGCTGGTTTCGCAAAACGCCTACAAGCTGTCAAAAAAGTCGTGGTTCGATCTGGTTACCTTTTCGTACCTGTACAGCCCGCAAAACAGCATCAATTTGGCGTCAACCACGGTATTTTCAAGTATCTTCCAGGGTTATCAAATATCGGTTTCGTTAAACTTTAAATCGTTTTTCGAAAAAGGCTTCGCCATCAAAAACGCCAAAGAAAGCTACAACATAGCCGTGCTTGAACAGCAAAACTATAACCTTAGCCTCGAAGCCGAGGTTAAGACCCGTTATTTTAACTATATCCGTCAATCGGCTATATTGCGGCTGCGCACACGATCGAGCCTTGACGCTCAAACCGTGATGGACCAGGCACAACGCCAGTTTTCGCAAAGTACCATGACCATTGAGAATTATACCAAGGCCTCCATTGCCTATGCCGAAAGCAATCAAATAAAAATTGATACCGAGGCCGGTTGGCTTATCGCGAAAGCGGCGCTGGAAGAGATAATTGGTAAAAAAATAGAAGACGTGAAATAAATGGAAGGATCGAGTTTTTTTAGCTTAATAAAACGCCATAAGTTACCCCTGATTATTATCCCCTTAATAACCGTTGTAGTAACCTATTTCCTCGTCCGCAAGTTACCCGATAGTTATAGTTCGCAGGCGCAAATATCAACCGGTATTTCCGATCAGTCGCAGCAGTTACTGGCCAAAGAGTTAGCCGGCGAGTCGCAGGTTTTCCAGGAGTTTAGCAACATGCTGGCCATGATCAAGTTACAAAAGATCGCCAACCAGGTATCGTATTTGCTCATTCTGCACGATCTGACTACCGACGCACCCTTCCGTCCGCCAAGCAAAATAATGCGCGACCTAAACCCCAGTGCACGCAAACACGCCATCGAAGTTTATACCAGGCTATACCAAACACAGAAGCCGTTACAACTATTTGATCCCGACCAAAACGGTTTAAACACCGTGATCACATCAATGGGCTACGACGCCGGCTCGATAGATGCTAAAATGAGCGCTTTCCGGTCGGAGAGCAGCGATTTTATCAATGTATCCTTTGATTCAGAAAACCCAAGGCTTTCGGCCTTTGTGGTCAATAGCATTATTAAGGAGTTTATTAGCTACTACACCATGCTAACCAAAGAAAATCAGCGCAAGAGCGTTATCTTTTTGGATAGTTTACTCAAAACAAAACGCGCTGCAATGGATACCTCTATTGCCAGGCTGCGCGATTATAAGATCAAGAACCATATATTAAGCCTGAGCGAACAGGCATCATCCTTATACTCGCAATTATCCAACTACCAGGCTAAAAAGCAAGAGGCTCTGCGAGACGTTGCCGCTAATAGTGGTGCTATTGCCAGTATTGACAGCAAATTTAATCCGCGCGACCGTAAATATGCCGAAAGCGCCCTCACCAAAATAAACGGCGAAATACTAACCACCCAGTCGCAGTTAAAAGACCTGACGGATTCCTGGGTAACCAGTAATTTTGCCGAAATTTATAAACAAAAGATTGATTCGGTACGGGCTATACTGACGGAACAGATCAACCAATCATCAGACCGGTATATCAATAACCCGCTATCGAGTGCTTCCGACCTGTTGGCTAAAAAACTAACCTTGCAGGTTGACTTGAATATTGCCAAATACAGCATAGGCACCCTGGACCGCGAAATAGCCCGTTTAAACACCAGTTTAAATAACCTGGCACCGCACGAAGCTGTTATACAGTCGTACGAGAACGAGATCATAACGGTTACCAAGGAGTACGAAGATGTGTTGGCGAGAGATAACCAGGCGGCCATGCAGGCCGACCAATCGGTTAAGCTGCAGCAAATAGATATGGCCATGCCGGGCGGTGCCCAGGGTTCAAAAAAAATGCTGCTTACGGTGGTGGGCGGTATTGTAAGCGAGGTGCTTTGCTTACTGGTATTGTTTATTTTGTTCTACCTGGATAACTCTATTAAGCAACCCCGGGCTTTAGCTAACAAAACAGGGTTGCCTGTTTTAGGGTATCTCAATATCATCGAAGGCGAGACCTTAGACCTTAGAAAACTTTGGGACGTGGAGAACCGCAATAAAATGCAACAGTTTAAGGATCTGCTGCGGTCCATCCGTTTCGAGATCGACCAGGAGTTGCGTGGCACCAAAATACTGGCCATTACCAGCCTAAGCCCAGGCGAAGGTAAAACACTGCTCAGCATCAGCCTGGCCTACTCCTACTCTATCATTAACAAAAAGGTTTTATTGATTGACGGTAATCTGGATAACCCATCCATAAGCGAAGCCGTACAGCCCAAAATGTTTGTTGAGGACTTTTTTAGGGATAATACCTTAACCGATGCCGGCCTTAATAGCGGCATCAGCGTATTGGGCAACCGGGGTACCGATATTACCTTGCTCGAGATAGAGAATGAGGATATTATCCGCGATAAATTTACCCGCCTAAAAGCTAAATACGATATTATTATTATCGAAGTACCGGCCATGGAATCGCTTAATAAGGCTAAGGAATGGATGCTTTTTGCCGATAAAACGATAGCGGTATTTGAGGCCAACCAAACGCTGAACGAGCAAAAAAACGAGGCCATTACCTATTTAAAATTTTTGGGATCCAAATTTAGCGGCTGGGTATTTAACAAAACAACTGTAAGCAAAAAAGCGTAAACAGTTTAGTTAAACAATATTAATACTATAAACATGTTTGCAACCACCCTCCATATACTGTGGATAGTCATACAGGTAATTATAGGTTTCAACCTGGTTTTCCCGCTGCTTTTGTTTTTATTTTACAGTTTACGCAAAAGCATAGTAACCCCCGATAAACGCGGGCATTTAACCCAACCGCCTGATTATGCCATTATTGTTACCGCTTACGAGCAGACCGATAATCTGCCATCTGTCGTAAAATCGCTGCTGCTGCTGGAATATAGCCATTACCTGATCTACATTGTTGCTGATAACTGCGACATCACGAACCTGAAGTTTGATGATGAGCGGGTAATTTTACTACGTCCGCCCGAAACTTTGGCCAGCAATACACGCTCGCACTTTTATGCCATTAACCATTTTGAAAGGCCACATACCCATTTAACTATTATTGACAGCGATAACTTGGTTAGGCCCGATTACCTAATTGAGCTAAACGAGTACTTTAATTACGGCTTTAAAGCCGTGCAAGGCATACGCGAGGCTAAGAATTTAGACAGCACTTTTGCCTGTTTAGATGCCGCCCGCGATATTTACTATCATTTTTACGACGGAAAGGTACTTTTCGGTGCCGGTTCTTCGACTACGCTTGCGGGTTCGGGTATGGCATTTACTACCGATCTGTACAAACAAACCATTGGGCATATGGATATTACCGGTGCCGGTTTTGATAAAGTATTGCAGGCGCAAATATTAAATCTGAACGAGCGGATAGCCTTCACCAGCAAAGCCATAGTGTATGACGAAAAGACATCGCGTGCCGGGCAACTGGTAAACCAAAGGGCACGGTGGATAAACACCTGGTTTAAGTACTTTAAATACGGCTTTGCCATGATAGGCAAGGGTATTGCCCGGTTTAGCCAAAACCAGTTTATATTCGGCTTGGTGCTGGTTAGGCCGCCTTTGTTTATGTTTTTGCTGCTGGCGGTTTTGTTTATGGCGATAAACCTGATAGCCGGGCAGCTTTTGGTAAGTGTATTATGGGCCGCGGGGTTGCTCACGTTTGTGGCGGGCTTTGCGCTGGCGTTAGGCAAGTCGCATACCGACGAGCGTATTTACCGCTCGCTCATCAGCATACCCCGTTTTATGTTTTTGCAGGTGCTATCGTTACTAAAAATATTTACCCCGCAAAAAAACAACGTGGCCACAAAGCACTATGCGGAAAAAGAAATTGACGACCTCATAAAATAATAGTGTGAGAATTGATCCTGAAAAAGACAGCACCATCGATCCATTTAAGGATCTGACGCCTACGCAAAAAGTAACGCGCAAGGTGGCTATAGTATTGGCTTTTGTTGCTGTTTTTATCTGGCTTATTAAAGTAGTATTTGGCGTACCCTGAAAACCGTACCGTACAAAATGGACCTTGCAAATACCCCGCGCGATCAATCGATCAACAGGCCCCAAAACAGTGAACCTGGTTTTTGGAAGGGTATTTTATTGCAAAAATTTTCGAGCCCGTTTGTTTACATCACCTTGTTGGTGATCTCGTTATTGTGTGCGGTAGCTATTGGAAAAGCCGGGATTGTGTCAGCGTTGATGATCCTCATCATGATGGTCGGTGTACCCGCTGTTTACGGCGTTGTGGCGCATCCAAAGTTTGGCATCACCGTTTTATTTATAGCCGGGTACCTGCTTTTTATCCCCATGAAACTGGATACGGGCGGCTTTCCGCTGGGTACCGTTATGGATGTGCTGGAATACCTGTTGATTTTAGGCTTTTTTGTATCGCAAAAAAAAGACCGAAACTGGAGCCTGTTTGACGACCGGCTTACCATTTTTACCCTGATATGGATAGGTTACAATTTTATCGAAGTGGGCAACCCCTCGTCCATATCGCCGCTGGCCTGGCTGTATACCATACGTACCACAGCAGTTATATTGCTGATGTACTTTGTGTTTGTTTACCAGATACGAGAGGTAAGCTTTATCAAATTTTTGTTTAAACTGTGGCTATCGCTGGCCATGCTGGCAGCCGTTAACGGCGTAGCGCAGGAATTTATCGGCTTTTTGCCTTACGAAAAATCGTGGCTTTTTGGCGACCCCGGCCGTGTGGAGCTTTACTTTCAGGATGGGCACATGCGTAAGTTCTCCATCTTCTCCGATCCGGTGGCTTATGCTTACAACATGGTAGCGGCAAGTACTATGTGTATCGGCATGATGTTTAGTCCCATTAAGCTGTACAAAAAATACCTATTGGGATTTTGCGCCGGGTTTATGTTGTTTGCCATGCTATTTTCGGGTACCCGGGGTGCATTCCCGCTTCTGCCTGCGGCATTGGCTTTGTTAGCCGTATTAAATTATAACAGGAAAGTATTATACTTTGCCATCGGGGCAGCTATATTTTTTGTAGGGTTGGTCTTCGTCCCAACATCAAACGGAACGATCGTGCGGTTTCAAACAGCATTCAGGCCTAATGACGATCCATCCTTCAAAGTGCGTAAAATGAACCAGGCGCGCATACGGCCTTTTATACAAACGCACCCCTTGGGTGGCGGGCTTGGCGCGACGGGTATGTGGGGGCAGCGCTTTGCTCCGGGCACCATGCTGGCCAATTTTCCGCCTGATAGTGGTTACGTACGTGTAGCGGTTGAACTTGGGCCGATAGGCCTTATATTACTTTGCACCCTGGTATTTTTGGCGTTGCGAACGGGTATTAACAACTATTACATTATTCGCGACCCGACCCTCAAAGCCATTAACCTGGCGGCGACCATGGTGATATTTGTTTATAACATCGGCAATTATCCGCAGGAAGCGATAGTTCAGTTTCCCTCGAACCTGATATTTTTCCTGTGTATGGCATTGTTGCCCATTTGTTTAAGGTTAGATCGTGAAAAACAAAAAATTGCAGAAAAATGGGGAATGATCTGATCAGCGGGCGCGATATCATCGTAGTGGGCCAGCAGCCCTGGGATGTTGAGATTGGCAGCAATAATAAAAACCTGGCTATCGAGTTCAGCAAAAACAACAGGGTGCTGTACGTTAATTCGGCTTTGGATACCATTACCAGGCTTAAACACAAGGATGATCCCAAAGTGCAGATGCGCCTATCCGTTATCGACAAAAAAACGGACGGCCTGATAGCGATACAGCCAAATTTATGGACCTATTATCCCGATATAACCATACGCTCCATCAACTGGATAAAAAGCCACTCCATATTCAATTACTTTAACCGGATAAATAATAAGCGTTTTGCTGATTCGATACTCAAGGCGGCCGAAAAATTAGGCTTTAAAAATTATATCCTTTTTAATGATTCGGATATTTTCAGGAGCTTTTACCTCAAAGAGTTTTTAAAACCCGATATCAGCATCTATTACTCGCGCGATTACTTGCTGACCGTTGATTACTGGAAACATCACGGAAGCATATTAGAGCCGTTACTGATCGCGAAAAGCGACCTGTGCACAGCCAACTCCACCTACTTGGCCGATTACTGTGCCAAGTACAACAAAAAATCGTATTACGTCGTCCAGGGCTTGCTGTATCAGCGTAACATAGTCTTCTTTGTTTTTACCGAGGTAGGTATGTTCGGCAAAAATTTCCATAGCCCGTGTGCTGGTAGCCACAACAGGTTTGCCCATAGCCAGGTATTCATCAATCTTACGGGGGTAATTGCCGATAGTGATCGGGTTGATCAGCTGCGGGTTTATACAAACGTCAAAACTGTTGATATACTCCGGCAGTTCAGCACCGTCTTTCGATCCTAAAAAGTGTATATTGGGTATCTGGTGCAGGTTGCTCGCTTTAAACTGGTCATCCTCGGGGCCTACCAAAACAATACTCCAGTCTGGCCGCTTTGTAGCTACATGAGCCAGTAATTCCATATCCAGCCGTAAGCTTTGCAATGCACCAACGTAACCAATGATAGGCCTTTTGATAGGTGTGATGTCATCTGGGATGGCAATCCCGGCGGTATTATCAAACAGGCTCAAATCACAACCCTGGCCGAAAACACCGTTGAACTGGAGGCTAAAAGAAAAGCCTTTGCCAAATCGCACAGTTGGGAAAACAATGCCAAAGAGATTTATAAGGCCATCAATACAATTAAATAAGGCAGCATGGGATTAGCAGAGCAAATAAAATCGAAGCCGGCATTTAAAAAAATAGCCCACTGGATGATGATACCGCCTGGGCAGCATAAACCACGGCGCTGGATCAAATGGATGGTTAACCCCTTTAAACACAAACGGGGCAAAGGATCGGTGATCCGGATGCGAACAAGAACGGATGTTTTTCCGTATAACAAGTTCGATTTGGGGGCCGGCGCGGTTATAGAGGATTTTACAACCGTTAACAATGGTGTGGGTGATGTTGTTATTGGCGACAGAACGATTATCGGCATCGGTAACGTGATCATAGGCCCTATTAAAATTGGTAACGACGTGATGTTCGCGCAAAATATCGTAGCATCGGGTTTAAACCATGGTTACGAGGACGTAACCATGCCG